>Ga0115007_10002553_pt1 | contig 11165 bp, 5 predicted proteins | sample ArcOceMetagenome_2_FD_87166 | JGI IMG/M metagenome (GOLD analysis project Ga0115007, IMG submission 87166) | Marine eukaryotic phytoplankton communities from Arctic Ocean - Arctic Ocean ARC135M Metagenome | ecosystem: Environmental > Aquatic > Marine > Oceanic | place: Arctic Ocean | collected...
CAGAAACATCTACAGAACAATTATACTTTACGCCGAAGATTTCCGCAGCAACAGTACGTCGAGCGCAAGAACGAATCTACAGCCATTCTAAAACAGCTGAATTTTCAAAGAAGTGGACGCTTCCAATATACTACCAACTTCGATTTGGTGACTGCTGTACTCGTCTGAACAAAGCCATTGAAGACACAAGGGGTGAAGGATGGACTGCAGAGGTATACACAGGAGATGCTATTTCTGCCAATACACTAAAAAATGATATTGGTTTTGAGCTAGCTTTCTTCGTTGAGCTTTACGACATACTTCTGGGTTTTTGGAGACCGGATGTCATACTTCGTCCACTCACAAACCGATTCCTTAGAGGAGCCGTACAATTAGTTGGAAGATCAGTTGCCTTTATTAAGGATGGTATGGAGGGAAAGCTGAAATTTGGAAACACAAACAATAATGACACACTTGCCGATTCCAGCAATGGTACCGATATCAAAAGTTCTAGTGCCCCACTCCCATCTCGACTTACGTATTCCTGGGGCGATAGTGCTCCCGACGTAGCAGCTGTTGCCTGGGAGTTGGCGATCTTGGAGACATGTTTTTCCCATGATTATGTCTCTACGATTTGCGATGCATTTGGGTCGGGAGATAATACTGCCTCGGAACAAAAAGAGCTTCGAACTCTTGTTGAAGAAGTTCTCAAGGAGGCTTCGGGACAAATTCATCCTCTTGTAGAACATGCATGGAAGGATATAATTGTCAAGCTACTAATTGAAAAATGTTCCGGAGTACTTGCTGCTGTTAAGGGAGTAGTAGCTACATACCGTATGACGAACCGTCCTCCGCCCACACAGGCATCTCCCTATGTGAAGACAATACTGAGGCCATTGAAGGAATTTTCTAATGAGTTTTCACTAAGGACACCAGATTATATCGGAAATGAATGGCAGGTCTCAGTCTTGACTGTTGTTACTGATCGATACGCTACTGCAGTGGAAGAGCTTATTACAACAGTCCAGCGAACTGAGGTTGCGTTGCAAAATAGAAGGACTCGTCGAGTTGCTTCTGCAGGAACAAGTGATGGTGATAAAGTTAAATTGCAATTGTTTCTAGATTTTCAGGCATTTTGTCAGGATATGCAGGAACTTGGAGTAGATCCATCTTCCGTGAAAGGAATAGCTAAGTTGAGAACTCTGACCGATGATGCTAAAATGTTGCAACGTTGAAAGAATCGAGTGTAATTTTAATTAGTAACTTAATAATCAAATTGCATTTTTCCTCTCTATTTTATTGGTACGCTATATGAATACACTGAATGCCAAAATTAAGTTTTTTTTTTCATAGCGTCTCTATGAACCTATCTCAACGGTTTGAGCATGGTCACGTTGATTTTGCCCAAATTGAATTCAAGTACCATAGTGTAGCAAATTTAAAAAAAAATGTCTACCTCTTTCTTTGAGATAGTCTAAAAGTTTAAAACCAACAGAAATCACCCTCTGGTGTTCACGTCTATCTCTTCTCTACTATACTAGAGATTGATAAAGCAATTTAAAATTAGTGCTATCTTAATGTCCGTACGCCACCCGTACATGCGCTTTCGCACTATTTATCGGGCCGAGCAATAAATCATCAACAACACAACATAGATACCGGTGAGAGAAAGAGACAGAGATAGAGAGGCAGAAATACAATAGGAGAATACCAAGATCGATTAAAATGGACAGAGCTTTAGGTAGTGCCCCCGGAAGAGATTACCCTCAAGGGGGAGGCCGAGGTCGAGGCCGGGGTCGCCACCAATATGGCGGTCGAGGAGGTGGACGAGGCGGTCGTGGACGGGGAGGACATCGTCATCAACCTTATAATAACAATCGATCTCGTTACAACAACAATAACTATGGGGGTCGGGGTCGAGGGAATGCACGTCCAGGAAATCGATTCGGTGCTGGGTCGTTAGCCAACCAAGATCCGCAAGCAGCTATGATCCGGCAGGTATTTTCCTTCGTGAGTCGAGTGGGAGAGTTCAAAAACATTCGTGATTCTCCTGCTTCACCCGAAACCGAAGGACCACAGCTCCGTCCCGTTGAAGCTACCACGGCTGGAAATATCAATGATTTGGTATCCGTATTGTGCTCCGAAGACAAGCTCGATATGCTTTTCAGGTGTCAACCATCGGCTACGTCTACTATCTATAAGGTCGAAGATAGGATCGGAAAATTAGGTCATTTGTTGATCAGCTGCGCGGCGTCTCTACCACTGCAGACTCCATGTTATGCTGCCCTTACTCTTGCCGTGAATGAACAAATCAAAGGGAGTGAATGGGAAGGTTTCGCGGCTCGATGTGTCGACTGTGCTATGCACTATTTTGCGACGGACCTTGACGTGATATTACGAACAGGAAAAAATGTTGCGGAAAGTGCCTGTCGGATGAAACTCCTGCTCCGATACCTAGCTATTCTGGGGAAAATTGGTATCGTTCAAGGTTACGAGGAAGGTTCAGATCAAGCTTCCGATTCGAACAAATTGACCGTATTCGGTCTTTTGTCTATGCTAGTAGAGACCGCTAAAATAGCGCAAGACGGGGACGCTCCCGCCACCGTAGCTCACCTCTTGATATCATTGGCCTTATCAACACTACCCTATGTGATGGAATATGTCCCACAGCCTGCCATAGGAGAGTGGATTATCAGCCCCATTGATGCATTGCTTCAAACATACAAATCCACGTTTACTCCCGGAACAGGATGTACGTCCATACTACTGAAGGAAGAGCAGGATGACGGGGATGAAGAAGACGACGATGACGAGGAAGAAGACGACGAGGAAGATGATGACAACAGTGGACAGGTATGCGATAGTCTACAAGACTTGCTCAGGGTCACTAAAAAGCTTCAAGGTCCATCACGTTATGCATTACCGTTGGATTCGCCGTGGAAGGGATTGACTCGGCGCGTTAACCCTAATGAAGGAACTGGAGACACAGAGGTCCAACCTGTATCTTTTTCAGACGAAAAGATATACTTGTCCGTAAAAGGTTGTAGCTCGCTCCGGTATCTCCTTGTTGGAGAAGGTGAATTCAAAATCGTTCCATTTAGTTTAGATGGTGTCGTTTTTGGTCGACTTCCGATATTTGGGTCCCCACCTGACCCAGATGACGTCGAGGAGGAGGAGGTGGACCAGGGTACTATAAAAAATGAAGAATTAGGGGCTTTCAAAGAAAGGTTCGGCCTTTTGGATAGATTTTTCGTCGCAGATGTTCTCCGCGACTGCTTGATAAGCCATCAAACCTCTGTGAACTCCACAGGGTTACAACTTGGTAGTCCGAAGAGTGTGGCAGAAGAACTGCTGAGTGTTTACCATGTATTCTCGGGGGACAACCCATCTCAAGGCATGGCATACGCAATTGTTGAAACCTTGTTTGGACTTGTTGCTCAGTCTCGGGAGCAGAGCACACTTAAACACATATACGTTTCACGTGTACTTCTTGAATTGACAAGGCTACATCCGCAACTCATTTCTCCGGCTCTTGCAGTAGCTATGACAAACCTGTTTGAGGACTACTTACCTGCGCTTGTTCCAACAGCTAGGGATAATATCAGTCGCTGGTTTGCCTTTCATCTCACCAATACTGATTACCAATGGCCAAGTGCATATTGGCAGTTGTTGGAACCGTACGCTACATCTGCGAAACCGTCTAGTCGAGGTGGCTTTGCAAGACGTACTATCCAAGTAATGGTAGAAAATGTGACGGATCCTTCCATCGTTATCCGTGAATGTCTTTCGGGTGCCAAGTCCCTGGAGAGCGAATGTTTTCCCCGAAAAAAAATCTTAGATGTCCAACATTCCGAAGAAAGTGCCGTGAGTAAATTGGAAATAGAAATCGAGAAACGTGTATGGGATAATCAAGATGAAGATCCAGCTGTGCTACAAGAATATCTACTCGGAGAAGAGTTGACAAGTTCTTTGACCGACGTAAAAGAAAACTGGCTGAAGTCTAAGGCACTTGTAAGAGTACTGGTGTCTCCCGTCAAAAAACTCCAGAAGGTTCTCACAGAGGCTATTTCGGAAAATGAAGATGATCAAATGGTTGACGATACTCATGAGTCCAAAGACTATTACATGCTTGTCGCTGATACTATTGAAAAATACACCAAGATTATTGCTGCGATTTTGGCGAAAGAAGCTGAACAGTATGGAGATATTACACAAGGCGAAACTTCGATTCTTAAAGAAGTAGAGGCAATAGCTTATTTCAATCCAGATATTCTTCGGGGGCTAATTAAATGTTTCCTCAATAGCTCAGTTGTCGAAAGTAGCTCAGTCGCACGTTGGGCTCTGGGTGATTTGGAAGGAGGTACGGATGCTGATATCGTCTCAAGATGGTGGGTATTCGCTATTGATGCTCTTCAACAATCAACGTATTCGGCTGAAGGGATTGATGGCATGATCGTTGATGGAAGTGCAGCTGAAACCTCAGCTATGGGTGCTCGTGAGAAGATGCTTACATATACTGTAAAACGTGTTTGTACTTTGCTCGCAACAAAGAATGAAAAACGTCTTGATCCTATGCAAGTAGACCTCCTTGAAGGTATGAAATCTGTTGCGTTTAGAGCAAAATTTACTGATGGTTCTGACGCAAACATTTCAGCTCTTGCTGATCTATGTTCTGGTTTTGGAGGTTCAATGGCTGTAGAGCTACTCAAGAGTAGTTTAATGCAATTATAGAGAAAATCATTGTTTACGTATTGATCAAACTATGGCATGTCGTTCCTGCTACTTACTAAGTGATATATACAGTAGACATAAAAGTTACGAGATCTTTTGTGTGCAGCTTGATACTGTAGTTTTATAGTATAAGATTTTTTAAAAGTGATGATGGCATTGAAGTAACTTAAGTTAGATGTGAAGAATATGTTTGTTAACCTAAATATTTTCTGTTGGGAATAATATAGTCCCAAGAGTGTGCGTAGAGATGAGGACATGTTTTTTGAAAGATACGACGACGACAAGGGACCTGTACCAGCTAGACGATGCTGTAGCTGCTCATGTTACCAATTGTCTTGTACAGTCATCCAAGCGGGCCTTGTTCTGTGTGTACCGCGTCCACGACCTGGTCCATCATCTTGTTGTTGTTGTTGTTGTTGTTGATGATGATGATCCGGACGTTGATGTTGTTGTTGTTCCTTCATCCAAGCGGGTCTCGTCATGTGTATTCCTCGACCTAGACCCCTATCTACTGAAAAAGACGGTAAAGATTGAGATAGTTTATTAAGATCATTCTTTCTATTATCTTGTTCTTTTCCATCTTCCTGCTTCTTCGGAGGATATTTTGTACAATTCATACATCTCGCAGCTGCTCCCTTCTTTCGTTGTTTTTTTGAAAACAAATTGGATCGGTCACCGCACTTAGCACAGTCACGTTGTTGTTGTTCAGCAGCAATAGTAGCCTTATTGTTCTTATTCTTATTCTTATTATTGTTGTTTTTCTTTCCTTCTGTCTGTTTTATTGAACAATTTTTAATACACTTCATACATCTTGCTGCTGCGCCTTTCTTTTTTTGGTCGTTTGAAAATTGATATTTTGTTAGATCCAGTCCACATCCAAAACACGTACGTTGTATTCGACCCTTACGACAAGCTTTACATACTGCATCTGAAAGTAACGATCTTTGTTTTCTTGTAAAAGAAGATGGATGTTTTTCCATACCACAATCGGCACAACAACGGAATACCTTGTTGTCAACTATTGTTTTTGCTTCTGCTTCTGCTTCTACTTCTACTTCTGCCTCCATTTCTTCGGTAGTGATGTCGACTGGGATATGACGACAATTATAATGACCTTGATCTATATCATCAAAATCAAATTCTATTTCATACCCGTCGTACAAATCATCGAATGGTTCTTTCCTGATACCATTCGATAACGACGGCCTTGTTAGGTCGACGAAGTTGTCACTACTACTTCTTGTTTTGGTATCGTGCTTTAGCTTAATCAATTTCGCTGCTCTTTGATTGAGATTCCTACTAGTATGGCTTCCTTTTCCGTCGTCGACATCTTTAATATGCCTCTTCCTGTCCTTCATGATAATTTTCAACCCTTTGTAATCATTGATAATAACGATGCCGATGGTGATGCCGATGACGATACAGGCCCTGTTATGTTACAGCAATGTTATTGCGAGGAATGGTTATATTCCCCGTGAAGTCCAAATTTGAACATTGAACACGGAATAAAGTTAATTGTGCGAGTTTGACGAGTTTGGCACAAACTTTCCATTCCTCTTTCTTGGTATTCTTCTACGTTACAAGTAGGCCATCGTCTTCAACGTTACTAATGGTGTGTTGTTATTTTATTTTTTGAGTTGTCACGGCCGCTTATTATCGAAGATCGAAGAGATAAATATATCTGTTAGTTCGTTTGTTCAGCATTTTTTTTAGGCATTTAGTCACGAGCTTGAGTCCCGTACCGTTTGCCTACGATTGAGACTGAGCTGTTACTCTGGGTTGTCAATAAAACAACAGCGTCAGAATACACGAAAGTGTGACTCTACTAATATATGTACTTCAGTAGTAAAAGTACAACTGCGATAAATTCCTTGTTCCTTGTTGTGAGAAACCATGTCATTAGATAGTGGCGTGTTTTTTGCGTCGCGATGATCAGGTCGGATCTCGTTGTTGTGAGTGCAAGATGAGTGAGTGAATGAGTCAAAGACATTAAGTCTCTACTGTAGGTAATACTGGGTAGTTTAGTTAGGGTATCTTATAAAACTTGAGAAAAAGACCGAGCAACCTGTACAAGCTAAATTATCATCTCCATTATTACTATTACTACCAGTATGAGCCTGACTTCCAACACAGTGTGAATATCTTCTCACTGTTTTCGTGATGGAGGAATCTGTACGGATGTTGATCGGCTCTAGAAATGAGTCAAAGCCCCTCACAATTGTCATAACTGGATGTAGCAGGTAGGTTTCGTTCATTCTATGATGTTTACGTCTTTCGTTTTTCTTACAACAGAGATGGTGGGGTGTGGTATATTTTTCTCGCATTTTCCCTTCGAATGACTGACTCATGCTGAACTTCTGTCTGTAATCTTCTCTATTTCGTATTTTTTCGCATATTAAAATAAAAAAACAACGCAACAGTGGTATCGGTCTACAGGCCTGTAAACTATTACGTTTGGTTTCTCCTAAGAGTCGACTCTTTTTGGTTGCCAGGAATCGTGAAAAAGCTCTTCAGATCGTTGATGAGTTAAATGCGGTATTTCCCGGCTACGAAAATATAAGCAATAACATCGACAACTGCAGCAACAGCAACAATAACAATAACAATATCGACAACAATAACGATACTATATATCAGCAACATCATGCGAGAAAAACACTTTTTCCTATGGTATGCGACCATACTAGTTTCAGCAGTGTACGGAATTTCTGCGAAGAAATGAAAAAGGAATTGGGGTTACTTGCCGAAAAAGATGGACATCATGTAGGGATCGACGTCATGTGTTTAAACGCAGCAATATTACTCGGTGAAGATGCGGAGGCCCAGTTTACGGAAGATAATTTAGAGCTTACAATTCAGACGAATTATTTTTCACCATTCTTGATTGTAAATAACCTTTTTGATTATATTAATGTCGGAGCACGAGTTGTCGTTACATCTAGCGGGCTACATGCATTTGAATCATTTGGAAATTTTGAGGGCGTAATAGATCCAAAAAATAACAACGGAAAAATTAATGATGGTTTCGAAATGATTTGCGGTACACCCTTTGATCATAAGAAAAGTTATGCAGTAAGCAAACTTTGTGTTGTTGCATTTTGTCGCGAACTTGATCGACGATTGCGAAAACGTAATGCCAAGGCGATATGCTTTACACCTGGTTTGATAACTACATCTGGACTCTTTAAACACCAAACACGATGGAACGAAACTGTTCTTAAAAAGGTAGGGATGGGGATGGTCGATACTGAAGAATGGGGAGGTTGTATATTAGCATGGATGGTTATTTCTGACAAGGCTGCTCAATGTGGGGGGTGTTACTGGCGAGCTTCCTTTGGAATATCTCAACGCGGTGGAAAAATTCCAGATGATCTTTTTTCAGCTCCAATTAACGAAGAGGCTACAGACCGTAAAAACCAGGAAACATTATGGAAAATTTCATCAGCGTTGACTGGGACTTCGTTGATACCATCGTAGCCCAGCGCGACAAGACATGACTTAAAAATTACTATCCACACTTCTTTAAAAACTTAATTACGCACTCAATTTTAAAAACAAATAATCACAAGAAAATGTACATTTTACACTATATACAGTCTATCGTCAAAACTCTATGCACATATATACTACTAAATGATGATAAATGTACTGATCTAAAATATAGTTCACACCACGGTATTGCTAAATGTAGTATCGGTCTAAAGCGGGAAAGGTAGAATTACGTGCGCTTATTTACATATACAAGAATTGTCATTGAATATCATTACAGGGTATCTTTGATCATATTGTTGATCAAGCTACTTAATTGGGTGGAGGTTGTGCTGACATGATAATATTGGAATTCTCGATACCAACATAAATATATGAAATCACACTCAAATCTTCAAGATCAAGACCATATGGATCGACCATCTTTTGTGCCAGTAAGCGTAGTCCTACTACAAAGATAGCCTGTAGAGCAACAATTGTAACATTAAGAATTTCGATTTTCCAGTCCATTTCGTCACCCCATCCAGAAGAATAACCAGACCCAACCGCAAATAGTGGAAGGTAAATAGTAGAGATCAGGACCAAAAAATGGATGTAGAAAAATTGTGTAGGCTGCTCACAGTAATCGTAAATTCCATCCATCGCCGCACGAAAGTTGAGACATCTGTTTTGTAATTCAACTGCTTCGTAGGTGTCAATATGTCCAGCTTTACGGGCCGCAGCCACCTCTAACTGACACCATGTAATAAGTTCTTTAAAGGTTGCTGATCCTGAATCCATATTATGATGATCTACTTTTGCCAGCTCATCCTTGTTCAGCAGATTGTGTTCTTGGTTAAAATGATCGAAGAAATGACGTTTACTGTACGGACCACCCAATCCAACATATCCAGCGACGTGTGAGGCATTCATGTAGCGAATCAACCGTTCTTTTCTAGCACTGTCGGGGAATTGACATGATACTAAGCCTGCGGTGTCCTGGATCAAACCACAGCATCTCTTTGAGAGTTGATACATGGATAAGAAACGTTCATTTGTCTGATTTACAAAAATGACTAGAAGAAACGAAACGAAACCTCCTAAAATATCAACGTTGGATTGGCCCAGTATGTCATCAACGAAGTTGGCTGGTTGATCTACACCACTGTATGCTTGTATTCGAATGGAAATGAAGACAATGATGGGAAGCCAAACAAGCCAATCCGTTAGTAAAGCTCGGAGACAAGTCCCATCCCAGGTTCCCTTTATTACAATTAGTAATAAAAGACAAAAACAGAATATGAGAACAATAAGAACGACGTCGTTAGAGAAGTAAATGACACGATGACAAAATCAATAGAGCTAGTTATCGACTCTTTGATCTACCATAAAGCAAATCGAATCAAAAATGAGAAAACAGCATGACCAACAACAACAATAAACATGTCTCACTAAAATACGCCAAACAGGTTGCTCGACTTTATCCAAGATATAACGACGACGTGTTTCGATCGATTGTAAAGTATCCCAATTTGGCTTGGAATCTTCTTCCAATAACATTGCCGAACATGCATCGAAGCCATCCAACGTCCAGCCACTACTAGTAGCATCATCGTTGGATGCCTTAATTTCATCCTGTCCGGATGGTTCGTTATTTGTAGTTCCTTGCATGCTGACGAAACGCTTTTATGCGACAAATAAATCCCTGATTTTATTGGTTCTTATAATGAGTATGTGTTGCGCTTTTGATGGGTAACAGGATCTACGTTTTTAAATAAATGCCCAAAATTTGTCATTTTTGTCATTTTTGTCATTTTTGGATATTTGAAGTTCTACTATATATATATATATATATATAGTTAGTATGATGTATGGGTTGATAAGAAAGTTCTTAATTAAACACCATTACGTAGTATAACGGTCACATTTGCTAAATGCGCTTGTGTGAAGAAAGAATCAGCGAACAAAAGCGAAAGGCGAATAATAAAAATATATTTCCACACCCAAAAACATTTCAAGTCCGGTAACTCGTGACTTGTTACTCTTTTGATGTTAAATAAATTCGGCATCAGTATTTTGGAATCTCTCGCCTCTTTTTTTTCTCTCTCTACTTTATTCTTTATTATTATATTGCTTCAAAACTGTCTCCTACAATTATTGTATTTGTAGCTACATATAAAACAAGAAGAAGGAATAATAATGGCGCTTCTTTTTGGAGTTGTGTGCTACATTCTGGGCAAGGAGTCGGTAGCGTTGCCATTAACAGGATTCAAGCTATTGTCCCGTTAACGGGACAGGCTTTGGGGGTCATTTTTTTACGGGGGCATATCTCCCTCAAAAATAGGACTTAGCGCCCCCTATTTAGACGGATTACATCGCCTTTCAAAGGCACGTGCTTTTTTATATACTTAATAGTACTCCCGTTTGAGTTCAACGGAAGTTAAGTATTGCCCTATAGAGACGGACAAGTCATGAAAATATAATAAACAGTTGAAAATATAGCCCTTTTCGAACAGCCGAAAAATGAGCCGCGCAACGGCAATTTCTAGCCAATATTTCCACTGAAATCCGGGTTCTGTGTTCTCTCTTTGAAAATTTCAAAACAAACTTCCACTAAAAGAGGAGTAACGCAGACGGAAAAGTGGGGAAAATGTAGTCTTGGCAAATTTAACTAGCCAAAACACTAACTAATTTTCGAAAACATTAAAAGAAAAAAAGAAAAACCAAATTTTCACACTAACTAATTACTAGCTTCAGTTGAGCTAAGTTTTTTTAATCACAAGCAGGCTGAATAATTATTCAGTGGTTTCGCTAGTTAATCATAATTTCAAAAAACTAACTTAAAATTAAAAAAAATATTTGATCGACAATGGCATCTACACTCTCCCACATGGCATCTAAGAAGCCACCGATCGATTCTGAATGGGCAGATTCATTAGTAGGACTGTCTATGAGTGTTCCTGATCATTGGTGGAAAGAATACAAGA
>Ga0115007_10002554_pt1 | contig 11160 bp, 12 predicted proteins | sample ArcOceMetagenome_2_FD_87166 | JGI IMG/M metagenome (GOLD analysis project Ga0115007, IMG submission 87166) | Marine eukaryotic phytoplankton communities from Arctic Ocean - Arctic Ocean ARC135M Metagenome | ecosystem: Environmental > Aquatic > Marine > Oceanic | place: Arctic Ocean | collected...
ATTCGGTGTTGGTTGAGATCCAAAAAAAAATTAAACACCACCAAACTAATATATTTTTGTCTTTTCTGTGCCCCCCCCCCCAAAAAAAAAGAACATAAAAAGACACCCACTTAACTCAACTCAACTCACCATCGCCTTGCTTTTTTTTAACTCTCAGGACTTGGTGGCGATGGACCCGCTCATGCGAGCTGCTGCTTTGGGCCCTTTGGTGCGCATCCTCCACTTCATCATCACCAGCGCGCCCAAACCACTCAACAGTGGTGGTGGCAGCAGCAGTGTCGACCTGACGAAAGTGATGGAGACCCTCTTCACCGTCATTCGCGTCGGTGACAGCTCGGCTGCGGCCCAGCTGTCGGAGGCTGAAGTTGACGCCGTGTCCACCGCTATTTCCACCATCACAGTGGTGGTGCAGTGCTCAGACAAGGAAACGTGGGGCCAGCTGTCGGCTTCGTTCCCACTTGACGTGCTCGTGGGACTCGTCCTCGACAGGTAGTTGTGGAGTCAAGGGGTGGTCAAGTTATGTGGATAAGAAGAAGATGAATTATGATAGGTTTCAAGCGAATAATAATGCAGAAAATGCCCTTCTTTTTTATTTTGTCCTTATTTCTTTCTCTTTGCGCCACCACATTTCTTTTCTTAATTTATCTCTTCGCTCCACCACTACCCCAGCCCCGTGCCCCGTTTTCGAGCGGGAGCAGCGGCGATTTTCACCGAGCTTGTCACGGGCTCCAACAATGGCGAACCTTACACGCTCCCCGACCCTGCTAATGGTGCTACTGCTGTTAGTGCCTTGCTGTTAGTGCCTGCGTGTGAGGTGCTGGGGCCGCTCTTTTTTGGCCCAAGGCTCTCGGCCCTTGACGGCAGCGCTAAAACGGCGCACGAGTTCTTTGCGGTGGCGCAGGCGCTGCTGAAGGCTGGGGGCAAGTGGATGAACGACCCTGGAAAGGTGAGTGTTGTTGATGTGTGCGTGTTGGTGCGCGTTGTGTGTGTGTGTGAGAGAGAGAGATCAAGAGAGATGTCAACAGAGAGAGAGAGAGAGAGAGAGAAAGAGAGAGAAATATTTGACGACAAAGGACCAAAAACTCATTTTCCAACAACTCTGCCCCACACACAAGGTTCGGATCTTGCTTGAGGCCAAGCTTCGTTCCATCGACTCTTCGAGGGTGGATTCCTTCAACGGCTCGGACTCAGTGCTCGTCGGTGTGCTCAAGACCTACTCCACCCTCCTCCAATCCGCTGTCTCTTCCTCTGCCTCCACCTCTGCCATCTCCTCTGGGAATGCCCTTTTGCGCGACCCTTTTGCGACTGCTTCCGAAGATGGCTCCCTTTCAGCTTTGGTCGACTTCTTGGTGGATGACTGCTTGATGCGCCTTCCAGCCACCGCTCGCCCTGCTTCCTCGTCCTCATCCACCTCGTCTTCGTCTTCCTCATCTTCGTCCTCCTCCGGCAGTGAATCCCACGTCTCCGGTCACATTTACCGCACTGCAACTTCTCGGGCGGCGGCGTGTGAGCTGCTTGGATTAATTTGCTGTGGGGTCGGGTCAGACAACGTAAACCAACACTTGGACATGGCGGAACGAGTGGCAATCAAGGTAGGAGAGAGTGAGGGAGATAATGAGAAAGAGGAAGGGAGGAATATCCAGAGTTGTCTCTTCCTCTTACTCTCTTCCTTCATTTTCTCTTCCATCCCCACCACTTACCCTCATAACGTCTCTTACATCCCCACCCCCCTCTTTTTTTCTTGATGTTTAAAGCTCGCCGCGTTCGCCCGCCCAACCACTGCCCTCGACCGGAGCTCCCATTTTAACTCTAACTCGAGTAACCCAGAGGGGGGCACCACCAAGGCTTTTGAGCACCCGGGGCTGCTCAACCCTTCGAATCGGTGCTACATGAACAGCCTGGTGCAGCAGCTGGCCGCACTGAAAGGATTTGCATCGGGAGTGCTGCAGGCTTCGGTGCCGACCTCGGTGCTGGAGGCGGACTCTGAGGTAATGAGGAGGAGCAGAAGGAAGAGGATAGGAATACAACCACTCACCATCATGAACCCCCACTCCTCCTCCTCCTTGAAACAGATTGAGGCAAAACGCTTAGCAGCGAAGGAGCCCTGGGCCTGCCCAAAGTGCACTTTCCACAACGACGCGTCCGTCGAGAAGTGCGACAAGTGTAAGACCGCCAACGTGAAGATTGTGGCGCCTGAGGTGGACTCAGAGGAGGCGCTCAAGGAGGTAAGTTTCAGAGATGGTCAGGTGATTACCTCTCTGGTAGTTAGTCTAGGGTTAGATTGGTTATACTTGGGTTGTGCTGTTAGGATTTTATTTGGTTGCGTCTTTCATCATTTTAATCACCCTCCTCCTATTTTTTTCTATCTGAAAAGCAGGTTGCTCGCGTGGCCAAGGCTCAAAAGCCGATTTTTCGCGAGTTCCAGCGCACCTTAAGCTTATTGCTTGAAGGGGAAATGGCGTGCTTTGATGCTGAGCAGCTGCTGAGCGACGTGGGGAAACACCTGGGTCTGACGGTAGGAGTTATGTATGCAGAGATGCAGCTGTGCTCACCCACTATCCCTATTTTGTTGTTTCTAAAGATTGTTCCCCTTCCTCCCCCAACCTCTCATAACCCCTCTGCTTTCAGCACCCCGCCGAGAGGCAGAACGACGCAAAGGAGCTTATGGACAAACTGTTGGATCGTTTGGAGATGGAGGTCAGCGACACGACCTCCAAAGACTGCGTGAAGCAGTTCTTCGGCGCCACCATGGCTGAGACCAAGACGCGGCCGACGGGCGGTAGCTTCGTCGAACGGGTGCTCACACCGGAGACTACCTACAGCCTGAGAGTGCCAGTGGATGGGGTGGGGAGCCTGGAGGCGGCCATGGCGAAAGCGTTTGAGGCAGAGACCCGGGAGGTGGACGACGATGACGAGGTGGGTTGTTTTTTTGATTGATTGATTGATTGATTGATTGATTGATTGATTGATTGATTGATTGATTGATTGATTGATTGATTGATTGATTGATTGATTGATTGATTTTTAAATCATCTCAAGTGTTGGCTGTGTTGTGCATGTATGTGTTTTGGCGTTGTTGTCTTAACATGCATGTGCCCCTCATCACCACCCCCTTCCTCATCATCAACATCCCCATTATCCTCATCCTCATCATCTTTCCCATCCTCACCATCCCCTTCATCTTCATCTCCACCCTCATCATCACCATCGTCATCCCTCAGGTGGATCCAGTGAATGGCCAGGCGGTAAAGAAGAAGTTTGAGTACGTGACCCGCTTCGTGTCCCTGCCACAAGTGCTATGCATACAGCTCAATCGCTTCTCTTTTGACAAAAGTCAAGGTCTCGTCAAGCACAACCACCGCGTCACCTTTCCCCCCGTTGTCGATATGGCAAAATTTGTGGAGACCAAGGAGCAGGCCGCGGCGGCCACTGCGGCTGCGGAGGCTGTTGAAGCAGGTGCTGGTGCTGGAGCTGGTGACGATGACAACAAAGAAGTCAAAGCCCCATCCACGCCTATCACCCCCGCCACACCCGTCACTGTTCCTGCCCCTCCCTCTTCGTCTTCTTCGGTGCCCACCCCCGTCAAGCCTCAGCTGTACCGCCTCCGGGGCGTGCTGGTTCACTTGGGGCCCTCCGCCAACCAGGGCCACTACTACTCCATCATCAAGGACAACGTTGCGTCGGCGACAGTGGCGGCTAATGCTAGTGGTGGAGCAGAGGAGTTCGGAACGTTTCTGAAGTTCAACGACAACAACGTGAGTATTATGTGTTTGCATGCTATATCATTTTCTGCGTGAGTGTCCTTGCCACCAATCACATACTCCCTCGATCTCGATGTAACAGGTGTCTTGTGCTGAGCCGATGGAAGTCGAGTGTTTCGGCGGGCCTGGTAAGACGCAGAGCGCCTACCTCTTGTTCTACGAGCGCATCGAAGATGGGGGAGAGGAGGAGGAGGAGGAGGTCGCTGCTGCTGCTGCTGCTGCTGCTGCTGCTGCTGCTGCTGCTTCATCACCACCCTCCTCGCTGCCCCTGAGCGTCCAAGAAGGAGGAGGAGTGCCTGACAACGATGGATCTTTGATTCGCGCACGCATAGAGGCGGAAGTTGGCTCCGTCCACAGCGACCTGTGGCGCCGAAAGCTGCTCTTCCAGCACCCGGTGCTCAAGCTTCAGCGGCAGTTGATTGAGGTGGCTGGGTCCGACGTGAGCCCCCCACCGCCCATGATCCAGGCCGGTGTAACCATGTTTGCTAATGCTGCACTGCACTGCAAGGTTGGTTCACAAGTAGCTTTGCTGTTTGTTTGGCGAGAGTCACTTTGTTGGTTTGGAGAGAGAGAAAGAGTTTTTTTGTGTGTGATATTATTTCTCTTTATTTTCATTTGTTGGACATCAAAAGCCCTTTGCACGATTATTTCATGCGCAAATTTATTCTTTCATTTCTATTTTCTCAAAAAAACAAACAGGAATGGGCTGAGATAGCAAGGTTGGCATTAGCCTTGGTGCGCGGTGGCCTCGATCCACAAAGCATCTTGGATTTTGCGCAGGTAGTGGTGAAACTTTATTAATGCACCTACATTGTAGTTTTTTCCCGTTTAACCCCTCCCCCAACTCTACAAAAATCATCGATGATTATAAAATAGGTTCGTACGGGACCGGAAGCAGCAGCAGCAGCAGCGGTGTCAGGACGGGCAGGTTCGCTTGGGACCGGCAATGCAATCAGTGTCGCTGCTACCTCTGCTGCTACCACCGCCGTTGCTGTGGACACCCCCACTCCCACTGGCAACAACACCAGCGGTGGCATCAGCGATGGCAGTGGCGACAGAAGCAGCAGCAGCAGCAGTTCAAGTGTTTCGATGCAGTACGAGGCGACGAAGGTTGAGGTCGAGGCTGCGCTGACGCCACTCCTGGAGCGGCTGTTGGGCGCCACCACATTGAACTATCAAGACAAGGTAAAAGTCAAGACTTCGCTCATTCTTTTGCCTCTCTTTTGCAACATAATCTTATGTATGCCTAGACCCCCCAAAAAACGACACGAATATTTCAATCACTACGACCTTTATAATTTCAAACCACCAATGCATACAATTAACAACAGGACCTGATCAACAACTTGGTGGCAATCCTGTCTGTTTTGGCGCAAGACCCTTTGCTGAGGCTTCTTTTGAAGAAACTCGACGCCCCTGCAATACTCGTGCACCTGTTCCTGAGCCATGAGAGCCCGCTGCCAACCTGCAGCTTTGAGTGTTCCGCCACAAAAAAACACTTGCCATATCAACGAACCAACAGCTGCCGGGCAACGGAAGGCAACCCTGCAGAGATAGTGAGTGTGTGTGGTTAGTGTGTATGGTTAAGGGGGGGCGAGATTTATTATTATTATTATTATTATTATTATTATTATTTTCTACACATGATACGTCCCTATCTTTTAAACCACCACCATCCCACACGTCACCTCTTCCACAAACAAACATTAGGTTATCCTGGACTTAAAAAGTTTGCTGCACACACTTTACTTGATACTTTGCCCTACGGACACCGGTAGTGGGTTGGACGCGATGGGCCTTCAGCCCCTGAGCCGCTTCGCCTTCTCACAGGTGCAATCGAATTATCGATTGCCTTGGCTGGACTGCACTATTGTGTTATGTGTGGTCTGGATGATTAAAATAGATAACATTTTACTGTCGGATTTTTATTCTTTTCAAGTCCAACAATCACATTCAAAAGCTATAAACTAATTCCAACTCAATTAATTGTACGTGTTGGTAGCCATAAACTAATTTCAACTCAATTCTGTCATTCATCACCACTTTGACAGGGCGGCATTTTCATCGCCAAACTCAATCAGCTCTCGAAATCAAGGGTGAGGAAGCCATCCACCATCACACCAGAAGACTTGACGAGTTGCTTGCTTGCATTTTCGCTTAAAATTTGACGTGCTGTTACTGGGAAATTTCATTCGTTTCATCAATTGATATGTGTGTATGAGTGTGCTTTATTTCCTCAGTTGACCCCCCCCTTTTTTTTTCTCCGTTCTGTGAACGATTGATAATCGATTACAAAACAAATCCAACAACATTCAAACAACAGGTCTCTTGCACGGAACTCGCTCAGTTGCTTTTGAAGCTCTTCGTGTCGCCCCGCTCACCCCTGAGTGCAAATGCTTCTACCATTACCTCACCCAATACCGACCCTCCGCCACAGACGCCTCCACCACAGAGTCCCCTTTCAACAACGTCAATTGGAGAAGGAGCTCCACCTTCTTCAGGAGCGTCGCTTTCTTCAGGAGCTTCACCTTCTTCAGGAGAAGAAGCAGAAGAAGAAGGAAGAGGATGTGCAAGAATCAGTGGTCTAAAAAGGGTTGCGGCGTTACTTTTCGCTGGCACTGCTACTGCTGCTGCTGCTGCTGCTGCTTCTGGAAATATTTCAAGTTCTTTTACAAGGTCTGCTTCAAAGAGTTATCACACCCGTGGCGGTGGCGGTAGGCTCCTTTCTTCTTCAGCCGAGTGGTCTTCCTCTGCGCTGAATTCGTCAAACACAAAGCCTTCCTCTTTGCAGTCTTTTGAGACACTGAATTTCCCCTCCACCTTCACCATCAACAACACTAACACCAATGACGTAACTTTCTCACAAGCAGCAGCACAAACCGCAGTGACTCCACCCAAACATGAATCATCAGCCCTTCCACCAGTGCCAGACGTTCCACAGAAGCAAAACACGTCACAAGCTCAGAACAACGCACCCAGACAACCTCCTGATGGTGCTAGAGCTTATCTGCCTTCTACTGCTTCACTTAATGCTACTTCTGATACTCCTGATGATGAAGTAGACGACGAGCCTCCTTTTGCTTCAGCTGCTTCTGCACAAAATCTTGGGGTAAATACCGTAGCATCGTAGGAAAGTCTCTTAGGTTTCTTGAATGAGATTAATCAGAAGAATTGTGCGAGTCCGACTTTTGCACCCGTTGGTTTCTAAGATTCATATATATATATATATTTCTTTTTTTTAAACCTCTCTCTCTTAACCTTTTTAGAGTGCTGCAGAGGAGGAACAAGAGGAGGAGGGGAAGGGGGAAGAGAAGAAGGATGAGGGAGGAGGCCCCACTGCATTTATTGCTACGGCAATCGTCATTGGGGCAGCCTTATCGGCGGCAGCGATATCTCACACTTCTCGTACTTCTGATGACGACGCGCTTACTGGTGATGCATCTGCTGGTAGTCCTCCCGGCGATGGCGGTGGCGGTGGGTTCGACCAACCTCCAGCAGCAGCAGCAGCAGCAGTGGTGGCACCAGCATCACCAGCAGCAGCTGTCACCAACGATCCATCTGCTCTGTTTGGTAGTCCTCCCGGCGATGGCGGTGGCGGTGGGTTCGACCAACCTCCAGCAGCAGCAGCAGCAGCAGCAGTGGAGGCACCAGCAGCTGAACCTGGTGGTGCTGCTGCTGCTGCTTCTAATTTGACTGCAAAGACCGGTAGTGACAGTGAGGTGCAGAAAAACTCAAGCACAGAGACCCCGTCGCCGCCAAACTCAAGTGAGAAGAAGTCGTCGTCAGATGATGACGCAAGCTTTGTCTCAAAGGTGGATGTCTGGGCGTTTGGGGTGTTGGGCACTGCCATGACTTCAGAAGGAAAGTTTGAGAACGTCGCCCCGCAACCCTCTGAAGTTCCAGAGGGCTGTGCTTTTGTGGACCCTGCAGGCATGAACTACATTCAGCCTCCTGGCGGGCCTGTAGGGGCGAACGGGGCGTCGAGGGTCATCTACATCTACCTCGGTATCGACAAGGCTAAAGCCTTCCCCTCCGAGGTGGTAGCGAGCGTGAGAGAGGTGGGTGACGCCAAGCACCACATCTACCTCGTCGACGGCTCAGAGTTGCACGTGATTCACGTCTTGGGGCCAGACTTGCGCAAGGACTTTGATCCTGTCAACGCGCCTGGGGAGGGCTACACTCGAGCGCAAGCCCTGGAAGCGTTGACGAAGGCTTACCGCAACATCCTCTCCGAGTTCGTGGCCTCAAAACAGCTCGTGCTGAGGCTGCTCCCCGTGAGTGGGTCCATCTTCGCAGGCCCGTTCTTGCCCGAGATGCCAGTCTTGACCTTTGAGGCGCTGCAAGCTGGGTTTGAGCTCCTCGAGCCAGAAGAGAAGCGCGCCCTGGTAGCAACTGGGGGTTGCGGCGGTGGTATGGGGGAGCGCAGCATTGGGATGTGCGTGTTTGCAGCTGACGAGCTAGAGCTCTTCAACAGCGCAAAGACCAAGCAGTGCGGGCAATTCGTGACCCTGGGAACATTCAACGACGACGAAGAGGACAACAACGACGACGGTATTGGCGGTGGAGGGGGAGTAAGCTCACCAAAGCGCACGCCTCTTCCTGGTTCCTCTCCCGTTCTAATCACTCCTAAGGGCAGGGTAGAGAGGCTCGCAGAGGCTGCAGCTGCTGCGAAGGATGAAAAGAAGAAAGGCGATGCTGTGGCTGCTTCTGCTGCTGCTGCTGCTGCTGCTGCTGATGATGAAGAAGAGGAAGACGCAGGCAAAGTCAATGGCGCTAACCTCTTCCCTGATGACGAGGATGGAGGAGGCAACGGCTTCGAAATCAACAACGACGAGGGGGAAGACGAGGGCGCCGAAGAGGGGGGCAACGACGAGAAAGACGGCGAGAAGGAGAGCTGTGTGAGCCCGGAGGGAGTTATGCAGAAAAGACAAAAGCTAAATACTTTGACTCCTGGTGGCGGAAGTGGTGGTGGTGGCAGTAGTGGTGATGGTGTCGACAAGGCTGAAACAGCACCAACCACTACCACAGCTTCAGCTGCTCTTCTTCCTCCTCCTCCTCCTGCTGTTGCTGCTGCTGCTGTTGCTGCTGTTGTTGATGATGACGCCGAAAGAATAGCAGCAGCACAAGAGGCAGCACAAGCAGCAGCAGCAGCAGCAGCAGCAGCAGCAGCAGAGGCAGCAGCAGCACAAGCTCTGTCTCAAACATCTGTCTCGAGTGGTGATGGCGGCGGTGGGGCAGGTGCTGCTGCTCCAACATACAAAGCAAGTTATCACCGATTAAAAAAACCATCTACATCTAAGCCTAAGTGGTATTTGATTTGCAACGAGCTTGGCGCTGATCCTCATCGTATTGGTACTTTTGCAAATGAAAGCGATGCGATGAAGGCCCTTGATTTTCTAGAGACACACGGGCTACCAGCGTGGATTCAGCAGTGGGAAGCCATCGTGGCTGCAAATAGAGAGATGAAGATGACTGATAAACAAATTCGGGAACACGACAAACATTCTCAAGACCTCCAAGCACGTTGCCCCACCGAACGTAATCTACACTTCATTCGTCGTAGAGTTGAGGGGGGTGGCATCGTGCTCTACATTAAACCCGATGGTGTGTGGGTTGTGTGGTTCCCAGATGGTCTCAAGGAGTTAAAGCACGAAGAACTCCTCGCTCGGATCGTGAAGATTAAAGGAGTTAGTGTCAACTACCGCACCAACACGATCATGGCACTTAAAAACACGTTTCTCACTATTCGAGACGCAGCTCTTGCAGTTGATCAAGCAAGAAGCAATCCAGTCGGAGAAGAGAACTATGCACCTAAAGAAGGTGGAGGAGGTGGAGGAGGCGGGGAAGGAGGTGGTGGAGAAGGTGGAGGTGGAGGTGGAGGAGGAGGAGGTGGGGGGGGTGGAAACGGGGAGAGGGGGGCGGCAGACGAAGAAGCTGAAAGAGACAATGGTGATGATGGGAATGGAAGCAGTGACAAGGAAAAAGGAGAAGGAGGAGAAAGCGGTGATCGTGGGGGGGGCAGTGGAAGAATTGGCCGTCAAAAAGGTCGCTGTTCTGCCGACTCTGAGGTTGCGTCACAAGCAGCAACATCGTTTCTATCACCATCAAAAGCAGCAGCAGCAGCAGCAGCAGTGCCACCGCAACCACTGCCACCGCAAGCAAGAGAAGGAGAGGGTCTTCGTCGTGTGCTGAGGAGCGGAGCTGCGAGCAACCCCAGTTCAGCTCGTGAAGATGAGTTTAGCTCGGAGCGCATGGGTCTTCCAGCCACCGCCACCGCGAGGCCGGCTGGAGCTGGAGCCCTTAACGTTGAGCGCGTGCTTGCACCTCCTCAAGTAGCACCGCAGAATGAGCGCGGAGAAGAAGGGGTCATTCCAGACCCTGAAGCAGCGGCTACGGTCTCGTCTTCGCAGCAGCAGCAGCATCCTGCCAGTGGTGGAGGAGAAAGTGGTGGCGTCGATGACGGAGGAGACGACGACGACGACGAAAACGACGAAGATGTTGCCGCTCGTGCGAGGTTGGCTGAGACGTGCAATAAAGCAGCAACATCATCATCAACAACAACAGCAACACCACAAGTAGCGTCACTTCTGCCACCATCAGAAGCAGGAGCAGCAGCAGCAGTGCCACTACCACCACCGCAGCTTCTACTACCGCAAGAAGTAGGAGCGGCAGCAGATGACGACGACGATAAAGGCGGCGAGAACGGGCCTTACGTCCGGTTTCTTAAGCGGCTGACTCCCGAGGAAAGAGTTGCGTTTGAGGGGGCGTGCAACTATGGTGTATACGACGAGAATGTAAGTGATGAGTCTTCTAACTTTTAGCTTCCTCAATGTTTTCGATCTTTCAGATACAGCCTCAGTGCATTTTCTTTCCAATCTATACCTCCTTATTCCTTACACCCCAACCCAACTACTTCAAATCACCATGAAGGTGGTGTGCTCCCTACCAGCGGGTTATAATGGCAGCATGGTGGATATCGTGGGTAGGCAAATGGAGCGCATGCCCAACGGGTGGCTGTTCGACGAGATCATCAACGCTTACATGTGGCTCCTGCAGGTTAATGTTCTTTAGAGGTTTCAATGCTAGCTTTACAAAAAGTTAAATCAAAGAGAAAGTTTGTTTTTCTCCCTCTCTAGCTAGAACATTTGTGTATGTATTTTCTTCTTGTTTTTTGTGAATCCTCTACTATGTATCATTTTCCACATCAACAAAACAAACAACACAAATCAACAAACCCAACAAACACATTTAGATGCGCGATGTCAAGTGGTGTGCTCAAGACTCGAACCGGAAGCCCACCTTCTTTTTCTCCTCTCTTTTCTTCGAAATGATGCTCGACGGGTGCGTGAGAGAAGAGCGCAATTTAAAAATAATGTCCCCCCCCCCCCCCCCTCCCAAA
>Ga0115007_10002556_pt1 | contig 11157 bp, 2 predicted proteins | sample ArcOceMetagenome_2_FD_87166 | JGI IMG/M metagenome (GOLD analysis project Ga0115007, IMG submission 87166) | Marine eukaryotic phytoplankton communities from Arctic Ocean - Arctic Ocean ARC135M Metagenome | ecosystem: Environmental > Aquatic > Marine > Oceanic | place: Arctic Ocean | collected...
ACGTTTTTGGCGCCGGAGATGTGCTTTATGGTGGGTTGGTACACTGAGAGCTTATTGGCCCAATTGCACAGTCTGGTTTTATGGCTTACGTATGTGCCAAGCTTCAATAAATTTAAATGGTCGGTATAAATCGTAAATTTCGTGGGAAGTACACTACGGTATTTGGTTAAAGTTCCAAGTACGGCAAGACACTCTAACTCCCTGCTGTCGTAATTTTGTTCGGTTGTCGTTAAGGCTCGTGACCAATATCCAATGACGCGTTCGGTGTGTCCTTCCTTGTCAATCTGGTACACTACTCCGGCCAAGCCAACTTGGCTTGCGTCGGACATGACGAAAAACTCTTTGGTGTAATCAGGAGGTGATACTAAAGGTGCCGATGCTAATAATTCTTTTATATCGACATATTCTTCTTCCATCTCTTTGGTCCAAGAGAATGTCACTCCTTTCTTCAGATTCTTGCGGATGTGTTGGGTGCTTTGACTGAATCGGGGGATGAATCTTCTGTAAAATCCAAAAGATCCGAGGCATCTTCGGACCCCACTCAAATCAACAGGACTGGCTGCATGTTTCATGGCGTTCGTTTTTGCTGGGCACGGTCGAATCCCCTCGGTTGATACTTCATGTCCAAGTAACGCGACTTTTGGTAACGCGATGAAAGTCTTGGTGAGTTTGCACAACAAACCGGCTGCTGCGCATCTTTGGAGCACGGCTTCTAATTGTAGGCGATGGACGCCAAGGAGGGACAGTTCCTCGTGTTTCGCCCCGTTTTCTTCTCTTTCTTTTTGAACGCGTCGAGCGTCTTCTACGTGTTCGTCGGTTGTGTGCACAATTAGGTCATCAACATACACATTTAAACACACGGTCATCAATTCATGGAATACTAATGATCCCAATCTTGCGAAAGTAGCGGGTGAGCCAATCAAACCCATCGGCATTCTTGTATATTGGTACAATCGGCCAGAGTTTGGGTCCGCAAAGGCCGTGAAAGGTTTGGACTTTTCGGACAACCACACATTGTAAAATCCTGCGAGGAAGTCAGTTGTTGTGAAGATCTTTGCGCCGGTCAAATCATTCATTATTGTTTCGCTGGAGGGGGGAGGGTTGCCCACGTAACTTTTGGTCTTAGCATTCAAACGTCTTGCATCAAGGCAAGTGCGCCAGCCTTTGATTTCCCCCGCCGAGTTCAACTTGGCCACTACTAAAAGAGGGCTTCTGAATGCAGATCTTGACGGTTCGATGAATCCGTTGTTCAACAATTCTGAAATCCACTTTGCAATTTCATCCCGTGACTGCTTGGTCAACGGGTACTGCCGGCACCGGATGATTTGGGAATCAATAAGTTCGATTTCGTGCTCAATCAATTCTCTGTCGGTGGTCCCTGCTGCGTGTCGTTTGGAGAAAACGAAAGAATAGTTGAGTAACATTTCTTCCCATTTTTCTTGGTCAATCGCAGAGGAGGCCTTCCACACTTCGGTTTCGTGCATGCTTGCCCATGCCTCTGACAGTTTCATGTCCTCGCGATCCTCGTCGGTTGGTGCGCGGTAGTTTTTTAATTGCTTTACTTTGTCAAGGCTCATGTTTTTCATCCACGGGAAGGGGTCTAGTCGGTGGCTCCCTGCTCCGGGTACCAACGGTACGTCTGCCTCTTCTTCCCTGATCATGGGAACGGAATCGGTGCCGGTGTCCGGTTTGGTTTTGGTTTCTCTCTTTGTTAAATTCATCTTCTTGAGGATAAATTTACACGTTGCATGCTGTTTGCCTGTCCAACACTCATCACAGAATCTGGTGTTCTGGCCAACACCTTTTGGGCACTGTTTGGCTTCAAACGGCTGGTGACACGCCAAGCACAGTGGTGGGCCAGAAGGTTCTTGTACGGGTTCTTCTTGGAGGTTGGCGACGTGCGGGGTGGTTTCTGGTGCTAAAAAGTTTAAAACTTCTTCTTGAATCAGGTCCCCCAAATGCAGGGCGACACATCCAAGTTCATCCTCTTCATAAATGTCTTCGATTCGTTGTACGTAGGCTATTGTGCTTCCTTTCGGGATGATCATAGCTTTCTTTGTATGATTTGCCAACATTAGGACGTGTGGTTCATCAGAGTGGATCAACGTTCTTGCTGTCCAAGGTTGTGTTGACGCAATGGTGTCCGGCTCTTCGTCCTCTTCCCACGATCCGAAAGGGTCGCTGGTAGAAACCATGTACTGGTTGTGTTCCGATGACTCCAGGGTGTTGTCTAAATCCATCAACATGGGGTTATTAAACTGTCCTTGTTGGGAGGGTCGATTGGCTCTTTGTTTCTTGTGGTCCTGTCGTGGCCCAGTATTCTTTTGCTCTCCACGGAAATGCCCTTGTTCGGCCGTGCTTTCTTCTCGTCGTTTATCTTCTTCGTTTTCTTCTTTGATCGTCAAATCCGAATTGTGAATTGGGATTTGGTAGAATAACTTCGTCTTTGGTGCTAAGTGTAGCACTTCTCGGGTGCGGATCGCCGTTGCGACTGCTCGCGGTTTTGCCAATGGTGGTGCCGACGGTACCGTTCGTTTTGCCTCACGGCTCAATGGAATTCGTAGTTCATCCACGAGAGTGCCGTTCTTTACGTCTAACTGACCGGATCGTTTTCCGTCCTTCCGGTAGTTCCTGAAAGTAAGGTGACCTGTTGTTTGTTCGATGACGCATTCATGGTATTTGGCCATATCCCTGTTCGAAAGGATAAATTCTCGTGACAATTCTTTCACCACGCACACTTCCACCTCCATTACCCATTTGGTCATGGTAGGACGTTGATTGCCAGTGGTTGTTGTTGGTTTCATTTCGTTCGCAACTGTCATTCTCAATGTGACAGTGTTGGTGATCGTCAATGTGTTTTCACCTGCCGCACGCATCTTTGATTGGTTAAGGTTTGGGCACTCCTTAATGATCGCTTCGGGGGATTGACGTCTAATTTTTAATAGTTGTGACTGGCTCATGACCGATTTGCAATAAAGTATGCAACCAGAATCTGCCAGCACTTCCATGTATAAATTATTTCCTAAATCTGCTTGAAAGATGGGGTCGTAGTAAAAGTAATCACCACGGTTGTCCACATTTCCAAAGTAGTTCAGTTCGGGGTCGTAGTCTGGTTTTTGTAGGGGAAACAACGGGAAGCATGACGGCGGGTCTAAATCAAAATTGATGTGATCTCTATTGACAAGATCATTTTCCCATCCGCATTTTTCTTGTTCCGGTACTTTTTGAGTGCTTATCTCTTCCAGTTCTCTTTGTTCTCTTTCTGTTTTCATTCTCTCGATTCTTTCTTCGTGCTGTTCGTCGTTCAAACAATTCTTGTTGAAAATAGTTCGGCAAGGGGGGCGTTGATACCACCCCGGTTGCTTCATCAGGTAGCTCACGTTGGGTACCATGTCTTCAAGACGAAGATCAAAGTCAACGGTTTCCGAGGATGTCGAGGGGATATTCCTGGGATGGCTCAAAAGTTGTTTAATATCTTTTATGTGTTTCTTGATCACCTTTGAAGTCCCTGTTGAGGCCTCCAACGTTTGCACATGGTCTACCTGCTTGGGTGATAGACCAGGACGAATGGTATCAACACTGTGTATATCGTAGTTTGTACTACGGTGCAAGGTAGTCTGATTGGTCACTGTTGTCTTTTTCTCTTCTTCTTTCAGAATCTTCTTTGTTATCGTTGGTTCGCTGCGGTCGTCGCATTTTTCTTGTTGCTTCTTACTGTTCTTACTGTTGTCGCTTTCAACGTGGTTCACCTGGTTGTCAATGAACCCGCTGGCCGTTTGCCTCTTTTCTTGTTGTGTTTTGGCCGACTGACGTGGTGTCGTCGTCGTCGCCTTCGCCCCAATGTTTTTCAAATTAATTTTGACTTTTTGATTAAATAAATTTTCATTGGCCAAAATTTTTAAAAATTCTTTTTGCTTTTGTTCTATTGTTTCACCTGGAAGTACATCGACGTAGCGTTGGAAATCCCAATGCATTTTATTTTTATTTTCATTGTCGTCGGTGTGCTTCTGGTTGTTGTTATTCGCGTATCGTTGACGTCGGTTTTCTTGTTTGCTTACTCCTGTGGCTTTGTTCTCCATTTGGTATTTGAATGTTGTTTTGTCTTTTCCAAATAACCGCAAGATTATTACCGGTTGCCAACCGTTGTCATGGTGGATCATGATCGTTGCACCTGCTTTGATGACTTGCAATGGCAGTACGTGGTACATGTTAATTTCCGTGGCTGTCGAAGGTTCTTGATCACTTGTACGATTTGTTTGGTGGATGGGGGCTGCTGGATCGTCTTGTTTTGGGGTGCTCGGCACGTCATTGCGGCTCGGAGTACGCAATTCCATTTGCATGGTTTTATTTTTACTCGTCATAGGATCACGTCGGCGTGGTATCTCTCCTGTCTTCGGGCCTCCCAATGTTAGCTTCTCTCAACGAATACTCGCCATCAACCTTTCAAACAGTTCTGAATCAATTCCCTTTCTGCTCCGGGGACTGTATGTAACGGTGTTAATTTCTTGGTTCTTTTTCTTTTCTTCTTTTTGCTTGTCGTAAAATGCTTTTAATTCTTTGTCTTTTCTGGCATTCTCAAAGTGTTGGCGTACTTGCGGGAGGCCGGGGTCATCGGGTTCCCAATGGTACGGTTGATTTTTCATACTCATTTGTGCAGTTTCCTCGTCAGATTCCTTTGTCCCATCGTCGCGAAAGTACGGTGGCGATGACCCTGTGGCCTTTTGTGTTTTCTTGGCCGCTCGTCTTTTCAACATGAGCTGTTCTTGTTTACGTTGTTTGTTATGGTACGCTTCCATTTCTTCCTCTTCTACTTGAGCTGTCGATGTCTTGATTAGGTGGGTTCTCCACAATTCAATTTCTTCTTCAGTCAAAGAATGATCATCTAATTGTTTTGTTTCCAGCTTGATTTTAATTGCTTCCAACTGTTGGGTGCGTTTTGCCACGTCCACTGATGAACCCACTAATTCTTCTCTGGACGCTACCGATCCATGTTCTGTTACGTGAACAGCATTGACTGACGTACGCTCTTGCAGGATTCGTTTTGGTACTTTGTCGCAGAGCCCTCTATACTTGAAGTGACTCGTACCTGCTTGGCGATGGTAGGGTGGTCCTAGAGCGTCGTTGGCTTCCGGATCCGATGTGGCTGGCGGTGGACTTTCGACTGGTTTTGTGGTACGGATCACATCAACTTGGTTCAATTCTTGTTCTGGTTGCCACGAATGATGTGGTTCTTGGGGCTGGGTTGTTGACGGTACAGCCTTGCGGCCATGAGCATTTGTTTCCATGTCGTTAATTAATTCATTCACTGTTTCTGTGATCAAAGATTGTTCTTCCCCTGTGGTTTTCTCGAGGAACTGTGCTTTGGGAGGCAACACGACGTGGAGGAATCTCGTTCCGTTTACTCGACTGCACTTTAGAATGTTGTCGCACGTTTCAAACAACAATTCCACTTCTTTTGCCCACTCTTCATCGTTGTTACTGCCTGCTTTTGGCTGGATCTGCGTAAACAACGGTAAATGGTTTTGCAACAATGTTTCGTGGCCGTCGCGTTGAAGAGCGCCGGTTGTGGTCACAATCCATGGTGGTTTGCATTCTTCTTTCTTTATCATGGTCACGAATAAAATCTTGGGATAGGCTTTGATCATTTCAACTGTCACTGGTGGACTGGTAACCGAAGAGTATTGGACGTACCCTGGGTATTGTAACGCCACCGCGATGTCGAATTGGTCCTTGATTTCATGGCAGCAATGAGGCCATACTGGCTGTTCGTTGACGATGCCTTTCTTTTTGGTCTTGGTCTTTGTTGGTTGGGCTGGGATGTCGCTCTTTTCTCCCGCCTGTTCTTCTCTATTAAATTTTACTTTTTTCGTTACGTCCGGTTCTGTTTCCGTTCTGGTTGCCTTTTTATATTTTAAATTGTTCGGTTGTTTCGCCGACTCTAATATTTCTTCTTCTCTCTTCAACTTTTGTACCGTCTTTACGGCTACCACTTCTTGTTTGGTACGGTTGTCTCCGTTTGGACGGCCTTCCGCCGTTGGTCATCGCATGGTGCGAAGGTTTTGATCCAAACGGTTTCGTAGATCTTCCATTTGTTGGCGAGACAATTGACCAGACAAATTGTTCAAATCACCATGAAGGTACTGGCAACTGTCACCTTTCTTGCACCCTCCTCGGTTCCGGTAGTGCGACACACACTTGTTGGTAAGAATCAGATCTTTGTTGTCTTCAAACCAGTCTTTGTTGGTTGTGGCTCTGTATCGTTGTCGGCTTGCTTGGCCACGGTTGTCGCGGACGTCACGGGCGCCGTTGGTTCTGCGGGTTCCACTGGCACTGCTCGTTCTTTTTGCTTTGTCCATGGTTGTTTGGAAGTGGCGTACCTGTCGGGCATTCGGTTCAACCCCTTTTTTTAATGTTCGTTGGTACATGACGGCTTTTTTCATTGCTGCCGTAAAGGTCATCCATTCGTGGTCAAAACTTGGCATGCTTCCATCTTTGCGTTTAATTGAGGTCACAAATTCCTTTTTGGTACACGTTGTTGTCGACGCGGTACCCGTTGGGGTCAACAAAAAGTACTCTTCCTTAATCGGGGGCTGGCCGGACTGGCGTTGGTACGATGCAGCGGCGGCTAGTGCAATCACATTTAATTGACTTAAGTTTACTGTTTCTGCAATGTATTGGTCTCCTTCCTTACCGAAAATGTTCATTTCTTTACATACATCTGTAAGATCATTCGGGTAGTACCGGGTAGACAAAAGTGATTCTAATTGTAATGCATTCAACTCTGAAGCGACTTTGATCAATGTTTTTCCACAGGGGGTTTCATCTCCAGGGCCAATCATCAAATCTCCAGACAAGATTGCTTCTCCGACGTCTCTGTTTCGCCTCCCGGCATCGTAATGAATGTTTCTTGGGATCAAGGAATTGATTTGAGGTTGTCCTTTTAAACGGTTTCTCGACGACCGATTTCGGTTGTTGCGTTCTTCTTTTTCGTCGTCTTCTTCAGTTGACTCGTCCTCGGCGTCCTCTTGAGTACGGTCGGATCGGGTGTACTCCCAAAGTTCGAGTAATTCTGCCTCACGTTTCTTGACTAATTCGATGATTTGTTCAAGATGTTGGACTGGTTCCAGATTTCGGTACCTTGTGTCAAACTCTTCTTCGGAGTACCGGTTGTTACGGAAGGCCAATTTATCGGTAGGATTGGCTTTCAAATGAATCAGGACTATCCGTAGGATTGACTTTTGTTCCGCCAATACAGCGGCCTTTCGGCTGGCTTCCGAACCCATTGATGGATCCTTGGACCCCAGGTGAGCCAACATTTGCAATTCCATCAAAACCTGTTGCAGGTTCATGCTTACCAGCGTGTACGGTGGCTGATTTCTTTTGGTGCGAGCGGTATATTGTTGGATCGTCCAGAGGGACACGAAAGGCTTGTCGCTGCTATCCACTCGGTTCAATGCTTTCCAAGCTTTACCTGCCGTTTTGTCGGCGTAGAAGTTAAAAGATCCTGGAGTGGCGACTTTTCCTTCCGCTGCTCCTGTTTTCCAGCCCAGGTGATCTGTTGGAGTCAAAAATCCCCATAAAAACTTTCCCGCGGAGGTTGCTTCTAATGCAGTTGGCCCAAATAACTTTTCCATTGTGTACGGTGGGGCTTCTTTTTCCCCTAATTTCGTGTATAACTGGATCAGTTGCTCTTTCATTAATACAAGCATTGTTTGTGCTTGTTCGTGCGACGGGTGGAAGAATTGCCTAATTTCTTTCACCAACTTCAAAGCCGAGAAGTCATGACTATTCAATTGGAGAAATTTCATGGCATTGTACATACCTTCCATGGCGGTAGTGGAGCACATCAAGATCCCGTTAATTTCCAAGGTGCCGACCCAGTTGCCGTGTTTGTCCTTGTAGTATAAGTAAACGTTTTGCTTTGTCATGACCTTTTTGACCCATGGTAATTGTTTAAATAAACGAAGGACTCCTTCGCCGTCGAGTGTTCGCTTTGATTTCTTTGTCGGAACGACACTTGGGGAGCTACTGGTGATCGAGGCACCGTCGTTCGGATCATTGGGGTCTCCTCCTCCTCCGCCGTTGTGGGGGGAGCTCCCAGACCTGCTTGGGCTTCCTCCTCCACCTCCTCCCTCGTTGGAAGGGGGGCCAGAACTGTTTGGGCTTCTTCTTCCGCCTCCTTCGTTGGGAGGTGGGCCAGGACCGGTTGGGCTTCTTCTTCCGCCTCCGTCGTAGGGAGGTGGGCCAGGACCGTTTGGGCTTCTTGGACGGCTTCCTGCTCCCCGGTGGCTGTTGGACCGACCGTTTTGTTGTGCATTCGGTGGGTCTTGGTCTTTGGTTGCAAACTGTGGGCGGTGTTGATCTTGGACTTGGAACGGTGTCCCACTTCGGACACCATGGGCGTTGCGGTACCACTCTTGTGTCATGCCCTCTTGCAACGCGTTGGCCAGGGTTTTTCCGTGCTCCTCGCGTTGTTGAGCGCCGTGGTTGCTGTCAATGATCGACTGTGGAGTGGCTGGCCGCTGCACAGATTGTTCGATGTACAAGTCTCGTTCGTTCTCGTTGGCAAATGCTCCGGGTGTGTGCCGGTCCAACACTCGTCTACAGGGGCATCGTACCTGTTTGTATCCAAATTGCGCGGGGACGTGTCGATGGCAGGCATCACATTTTAACAAAATGTGGAAGCCTTCGACGCCTTCGCCGTTTGGCACTTCGGAACGTTGATCGATGAACGAATTATTTTCCCATTGTTGATTGGACCTTGAGGATTCGTTTAACAGGAGGTCGTCCTTGAACTTCGTTCTTTCTAAATTTCCACCCACGTCGGCCGACACGTTGGGTGCTTCGTCTTCTTCTTCGTAATCTTCTTCTGACTCCGATGCGGTCAGAGACTGTTGCATTCCTGACAGACTTGCTTTTGACCGATTGGTCGTTGTCCGTAGATTTGGCAACGCTTGTGGTAGTGGTTCAGTCTCAAGATTTCTCAATTGGTGGTCGGCTTCAACGACATGGTGTTCCATTTCGACATTTTCGGGGTGACGTGGGTCGTCCCCGTTTTTGTTGTAAGATTCCATTTGGCGTTGAAGGCACCAAACGCGATGTGCTTGGGCCTGTTCCAGACGTTTGGCGTGGCGGTTTCGGTGTTTTGCTTCTTTTAAATGTTTTTCAGCACGGTCCAAAACGTCTTGTGACCTTTTTCGCTTCTTTTCTCGTTCTTTTCTTTCCGTGTATGCTACGGCTTCTAACGCTGTCTTTGCATCTTCTTCTTCTTGCTTCATTTTACGCCGTCGTTCGTCTTCGCATCTTTCGTTTTCCCGAATTGCGGCATCAATTTGTGCAGCGTCGAGATCTTCTTCGTGTTGTTGTCTGGTCATTTCTGTTTCAATGTCAAACTCTTGTTGACCTCGATATTCACGGAGTAACTTCGCTTGGGATGGTGACAGGGGTTCGTTTTGACGTACTCGTTGTTCTGCTTTGAATGTATTTAATTTTGACAGTCGCTGCTCTTCTTTTTCTCTTCGTCTTGCCATTTCTGTATTAAACTCTTGGTGACTTCGTTGTGCTCGTTGTAATTCCACTTGAATTGGTAACAGATGTTCGTCCTCACTGGCCCGTTGTTCCGCTCGAAATTCTCGTACTTGCGACATCGTCATGTCGTTTACTTGCGACATCGTCAGGTCGTTTCTTGGGAACGCTTGCATGTTGTTTTGTCTTTGCGTCCGCCGGCGACGTTCTTCTCGTTCTCGTCTTTCTGTTTCATTTTCTTTTGACGTTCCTTGTCTTTCTTTGGATACTTGGATTTCTTCTTCTAATTCTTCTACCAACGCTCGTCGATCACGTGTGCCTTTTGGTAGTGACAGTCCCGGATACAGAGTAGTACGAGGAGCCAAATGTGAGGAGGTCACTGTTCTGTCGAGACCTTCCCCCGCGTCTAAATCATCTTCTCTTATTCCCGACGTCTTTCTTAATGCTTTCTCTGGTACGATCCTACGTTTAGCGGAAGGATCTGGTTCTGATTTCTTTAAATTGCCTTCCCGCACGTGGGTCCGTGATTGTGCTTGGAATGGGTTGTCCACGGTCGAATCCGCGGCCCGTGGTGGCACTGGTCGTGTGGCCATTTGTTGTTGGAGCATTGCCAAGATTTGGTTGGAGATTTGTGTTTGTTGGTTCATTTGCACTTGTAACGCTTCTTGCGTTCGTTGAAGACTACCGATGACATCGATGTCTCCTCGTCCGTCCGTCTTGTTGGAGTGCATTCCAGGCGCTGGTTCGTGGTCCAGGGCGACGTTCAATGGTACACGTTGGTGTCTTTGGACTTTTCTTTTGGTGTGGACTGTTGGGTTTGGCAATCCAATCGGCACCGTTGATGACGGCGTGTACGTTCCCGGGGGTTCGACGGTCCATTGGCGTGGTGGTGGATCACGCGCCCGTGGGTCAAGAACCGGGCCCGTAAGATGGATCGGTAGGGTGCGGGACATTGACATGGTACGTGGTCGACTACTTCTTGCTCTCAAAATGCTAGGTTCCAGAATCGCTTGGAATTTAGTTCTGGTCTTGTCGTCGACGTGAAAGGGGACGGTGGACGGTGGTGGCGGCAACGGGTCGTAGCCGTTGTCTTCCTTTGCAATGGGAACAATGGGTTTGGGCAGAGCGGTACCTGGGCCATCGGTCCGTTCAATTGGAGGGGTGTTGGTTGATTCATCCTCTGGAAAAGTCATGTGTTTCTGGGGATCGTTGATTGCACGTTGGACTTTGATCGTGGATGCTTCGGCACCGGCCTCGTTGGGTTTGGTCGCTGATATGGTTGGTTGGGGGGACTTTGCCAACTTCTTGGGTTGCGGGGACGTCGGGTTATTCGACGCCGTCACTTCTTGCATCGAGGGCGGTTGGGGTTTATTTATTTGATTGGCGATCGGAGGCGGTGGTGGAGGTAAAGGAGGCTTGGGTGTGGGGGAGGACGGTGTAGAAGAGGTTGGCTTCTTCGTAGGTGTATTAATCATTTTCGTAAATGATGGTTTCTGTGTGTATGTACTTTAAGTGTAACGTGTCGATCTTTACAACGGTTGGTGAATTCCTATCTTGATCTTTAAGATATTCCTTGAAGATCCAAAAGGTCGCTTCCTTCATTCTGTGTCTTCGCGAAGTCGTGCCCCCGCC
>Ga0115007_10002558_pt1 | contig 11154 bp, 8 predicted proteins | sample ArcOceMetagenome_2_FD_87166 | JGI IMG/M metagenome (GOLD analysis project Ga0115007, IMG submission 87166) | Marine eukaryotic phytoplankton communities from Arctic Ocean - Arctic Ocean ARC135M Metagenome | ecosystem: Environmental > Aquatic > Marine > Oceanic | place: Arctic Ocean | collected...
ATAATTACGATATTGAATAATGGAGCAGGAGTGGCAGGAGCACCACCAGGTGATGTAGATGTACTACTACTACTACTACTACTTGTCTTCCTTTTTCGTCGTTCGGCTTTAAGTAATGCTTTCGTCTGATCTTTGCCCCAAGTAAGTTCTGCTACCTCTACATTTCCACCACCATTAATTATAACATTTTTATTATGTTCTACATTCCGTTTTAGTAATGGTACTGCAATTAATCGATCAGTTACTAATACATTCACTCCCATTGATGATGCCATTGCTATACCAACTAAACCAAGTCCTGAACCAAGTTCAAGTACATTAATAACACGATCACTGCCACTGCGGCGATCATTTTCATTATTATTTGCATTATTATTATCATTATTATAACGTTCAGCCAATACATTTGTTAATGCTATAGAACAATCCCAAAGAGTTGCACCATTCCCTCCAGCGAAATGACCTATCGGATCTTCAAGTAGATTAATATTAATGGTATTACTTGTTGTACAACTTCCACTTCCACCGCGACCACCGCGACCCCCACCCCCTGATGTTGTTTCTATTTTCACGCTTCGTTCAAATAAGGATTCATTTACCCATAGTTCATTATTATTATTAGTAGTAGTATTTGAGAGACATTGATGTCGTTGCATTTCGGTGACAGGAGAATCAGCAGTAACATATTTTGTTCTTGCGACGACACCCAATGCTGATGGAGGAGGTTTTGAAACGGATGACGGATCTTTATTCTGGCCTACTGATCCATCTGATTTTTGCTCTTCCTCTTTATCCTTTGCTTTCTTCTCCTCCCGTAGTCTCTTCATTATAGCTATTGCATTCATAGGCGCCATGATCGTTGCTGTTTTGTTTTGAGATGTATGATAGCTAGCCAGGCTGGCTGTACGTATTCGAAGTATTTTGCCTTTTGTCCTTTGCCTGTCGTAGAAAATCTAAGTTTCGCGCCACGATTCATTCACAACGGGACTAAAAAAGACATCACACTACATATGAGATCACAACAATATCACAAGTGTGGGCAAATCAAATCATTGCATTGAGTGCATTGAGAAAGCTTTCCTACTGTACTGGTACAAGTTGGAAGTTAAACGTTAAAAAGTTAAAATCATATCAGCATACAACATACAGTATCAACCAGAGAAGATCCACTAAGAAAATGCAATGACATCCACTAGTAGCAGCAAAAAGAGACGAGGAAGTTTGTCCAAGAAGGAAAAATCGTCAAGACAACTTCTTCCCCCGTCGTCGTCTACGTCACCCTATCGAATTTTATTTTTAGTATTTTTATTTTGGATAGTTTTATGCCTTGCGGGCTTCTTCTTGTATTTGAAGAAAGAAAGACGAGATCAAAAAAATCAGATACCATTATCAGATCAAGAGAAGAAGACAAGACGGCAACAGCAACAGCAGAAAGAATCATCACGACCTGCATTCCTCGACGAGTACAACACGGCTGATGAACGTACCGTCAAAACCAAAATCGAAGATGAAACCGCAGCAGCAGCAGCAGCAGCAGCAGCACAATCTACAATAAATGAGGAACAGCTATGGGAACCTCCCGATCCGCGAATTGCGGCATTTTTTACCCAAGCATGTCAAGAAATTTATTGCCATGAGTCTCTTCGTGTTGTTGGTCGTACAATACGAGCTACGGGACCGATTGAAAAGGGAGTGAAACTCTTTGAAATTCCTCGATCGATGGTAAGAGAAAAAGAAGAAAAAATGCTTATTATTGTTCCACATTTTTTGTGTTTTTGATATCGACTACAATTTTTATTATTATCTACAACTATTTGAACTACTTACTCATATTGAACATCCTTTGTATCATATTATTATATCCAGCAAATATGGGATCTTGATGCCTATCGAGATCCTTTTATTAGAAGATTATTCAAGGCAAGTCACAAAATCAGTGGGAATAGAATGGGCACAGAAGCATTTTTAGCCGCATATTTAGCTCTAGAAATGAAAAAAGCAGAACAAAATCCATCGAATTTTGATCCATTACGTATAGCCTACTTTGATATGTTACCTACGCTGGAAGAATTTATAGATTATCACCCAATATTAGTTGACAAGAATTTGATGAATGATATTCTTGGACGATCAACATCCCGGAGCATACTAAATGGGTATAGATTTATGATTTCATCAGAATATGATGGATTTTCTTCTATTTCGTCCGACTTTGCGAAGGCTATCAGCAAGGATGAGTACATTCATGCCCGATTAAACGTCTTGACACGGAAATTGAATGTTGGTCCTCCAGGTCCAGAAGAAGTAATGGCAGCTTCTTTCGTAGGCGATGAATTTCGTGACGAAAACCTTTTCCTTGATGAATTGTATTCGTATTATGATCTTATAAATGTTAATTTGACAGAAGCAGGAGGGACAGGTTGTATAGCATTGGTCCCGATAGCCGATCTATTCAATCATCATCCTAATAACAACATCAATCTCCAATACCAGAGAATGCAGAATAAGACTGGACGATCATTTGTAGTGTCATCAGCCAACAGGGCGATCGAACCGTATTCAGAGCCAATGGTAAGTCCAAAAAATGTCGGCACTCATGTTTTCTTTGTCTGAAACTTCTACAAAAACAATACAAAAAACCTCACAATTATTTGCATCAATTCCTATACTATTTTGTACATTAAGGCATCGTATGGAGTCTTGGCAGATAGTCATTTATTTGCAAGATACGGTTTCGTCAATGGTGATGGCAGTGGTCCAATTCAATTGAGCTTGGCCTTTTATCACGAAATGATGAAACTTATATATCTAATCAATACGATTATCTTCCCGATACGGGAGCAACACCAAAATTTCGCAGTTATCAAAAACGTGGTCTCGCAAAATATATAAACTTTGATGACGGCTATGCTCAATGTAATAGTGGGCCGTCGACGCATCCTGACGAAGCCGAATTGAAGCGACTGAAATTACAACACCTAATAATCATCGCAAATGACTATGATAAATGGAACATACTTGCAGAGCCTCGTAATCCCAATTCTTTACCAGCTAAAACGATAGATGATCCCATCACGTTGATGGTACCACAGCTTGAAAAGAATTATACGATACTAACAGGATTGGATCGTCTACGGGAGACATGTAGGTTGATTTCGCTGATCAACGACGACTTTGATGGTAAAGCTATTCAAGTCTTGACTGACAATATTGACAATCCTAATTTTTCAATAGGGCCGAATGTGAGTGATGCCTTAGAGTTTCGTTCATATATGTGTATTACGAGGATTTTCGGAACTAGAGTGGCGACGATGGAATTACAGGGTAATCTCGAATCGGAATATCGACGCGTATCTAAAATGAATCGTAATGAGTTTGGGAGTAAAAACTGGACGGCTTATCATGTTCGCTTTAGTGAAATGCAAGCCTTACAAGCTGGGTCTGGTTTTCTTTTTGAACGTTTATCTCAAAACTGGGAAAGTAAAAAAGTAAACGCAGCTGCTCCATACACTATGAGAGACACATCTTGTCCAGAGGAATATCTATATTACTTATTTCGTGACGATGAGTTAGTTCCAGATATTCTGGACTTGAGATAAAACAAAAACGATATTTAAATCAGATTCTTTCTTTTATGGAACTCACAGCCACTCAAGACTTATTGATTCAAATTTACATTAGATATAAGCCTACTCAACATATATAATATTATATTCTTAATTGGGATTCTTCCTAAGTAGATTTTTTTGCAACGCAGTACTTGCTCGTAAATAGGTTTGATTGTGCCAGCAAACTATGCGAAGTATTTCTCATCAAAATAAAATATCTCCAGTCACATAAAATGCTATGGAAAGTCCTATAAAGGATGGTAGTCGTTTATTGGTTGCAGTTACTGTTCCTGCTGCTACAAGTGGTACGGGAGCTTCTGAAACCGCCGGGTCGACCATTGGCATTTTTGTATTAGAAGTCGTAGGTGGTGATGAGACCGGAAGAGCAGTTTCTGGTGGACTATCATTATTAATAATGATAGTATTCATATCAATACTACTCTCGCATCCACATGGTTCTTGCACAATCGACTGGAACGATTCACAGTAACTGGAATCGGAAAAAGCACCCCTCATACCATCGTACATAGCTCCGTAACAATTCATTGTAACATTTTTGCTTTCATAGAAAGGAGAGATATACGCGAAGTTTCCATTTACAGCATTGGTCATGCGAGCATTTCCATCATCTTTGCTACAAATATTACATCCTCCATTCGGGCATGGCCATTTTGATTCATACAAATAATTAGAAAGAGATAACTGCCGTAATACTGGATCAGAAAATATAGTACATCGATTTGCTTGGTAATTGATTTTGGTATTGGAACAATCAAAAACTTCACAATTCTCTCCATACTCAACCCCACCATCAATTGAAATTTCACAGGAATTACATGAAACACCATCCACTTGGACATCACATGTAGGACCATATACGACGTCGAAAGCAAAGTCCGCGCAATAATTAAATTCATAACCGGTTGTTGGCATTGTCTGATTGTAACAACTTGTATAGGAATAGCTCAGTTTGCTTTCCGCTTTTCCAGTAAACGTTTCTGATAAACATACTGAAAAATAATCATCGCCATTATTACAACCCGATTCGATATAATCGCAATAGGGACCTAAGTAGCAAGTGAGCTCTCCTTTATATTCATTAAAGTCAAGTTGACTACAGTCACACGAAACTACTTCACTACTATTACTTTCATTGCAAAACAGTTCAGCAAGTTCAAAAAATGTGCGCTGTCCTACTACTTGTTGTCTTCGACGACGACGACGAGACATTATATTATGGTTCGTTGTTGTTGTTTCATTATCCTCGATGATGTTATCCATACAATAACCTCCGAGAAAGGAATACGGAGACTCCTTGCAGTGTCTGTCTGCTCCACAATAGAGAAGTCCAAAATCGAAAGGATCGGAAGACGAAGAAGAAGGTTTGCATTCAATCCTTATTGTATCCTCATCCTTTATTGATTTTGACGGTTTCAAATTATCGACCACTCCCGATGAATCCGAATGTCGACGACGAAACAGACGTTGAAATGACATTGATGAATCATCCAACCCTTTTACGATATGATTATTGTAGTTAGTATGCTGTGAATTATTATTCTCCTCCTCCTCATGATTACTAATTATCTCGTCATTTTGATTGTTGACCAGAACCGGCGGAAGCACATCATCAGTTGATACTGCCGTCGCTGTGACTGTACTACTACTACTAGTAAGCGTCTTCGTTAGAATCGAGATAGCAATTGTAAAGCGCATTTTGAAACTTGACTGTTATATATTATGTTGTGGTATGTGTGTGTTATGTTTTAACATTATTAACATCAGATATTGTATGGCATACACATGCATTTATGAACAGAAAGATCGTTTTCAGAATAATGGATGATTTTTCCGAACACTTCATACTTTCTCAAGTGTCACTGACCACTGACTGCATGTGGCGGGAATGAGTCGAGTCGTATCGCGTCCACATGTTGGCGGCACGCGCAAGATTTTTGGCTTTGAGTCAAAATTGCGCGAGTAGTTTGGTAATTAATGAAGTAAAGAGCCAATAACGCTATATAATTCTTATTGAAGGAGTAGAAAAGTTTAACTGTCTCAAACTGTTGATTTTAATTGACAGATGAGATGCATCTTTGGTTTTCGTGGTAAATACATATAGGATAGCGGCCAAAGAAAGTGCAACAATTAATAAGAAAGACAAAAAACAAGCCAAAGAAAAAGAAGTACGTTGAACGATTCTGGATAAGAAGCTGCAATAATCGCTACTCCACACATACCTCACACAGGCTCGTATCATCATCATCATCATCATCATCATCATTACTGGTGTCTAAATATTATAACAATCGAAGGAGCGTACGATAGTTTTCGTGCCTACACTTTCCTCGGGGACTTATTTTTCGTAATAGTATGCCACCATCATCTAGAAAAGTCTTTGCCGCGGAAGATATAGAGACAGTAGATCAAATAATTTATCAATCGATGAAGAACAATACAAGTACGAGCGAGAAGCGGTCGTCGATGTCTGCGCTGAAACCGAGCACGCGATCAAGTAGCAGAGGCGGAGGCGGCGGCGGTGGTGGTGGTGGTGGCAGCGATAGTGATCGTCGAGCGGTAAGCTTTTCTGGAGATAGTGGAGAAAATAAACTGATAGACGAAAAAGAACAACAACAACAACAGGAGTCTCCGCAGAAGAATGAAAACGATAATACAGGTGCTCCCAACAACGATTCTTCCCCGAGACGTAGTAGTAGTAGCTTCATGAAAAATAATAAAAATAAAGGTAAAGGCAACAACACAAAAAACTATAGTGGTAAAGAAAATAATAATAACAAAGCAACCGATGAAAGTGGAAGTACTACCCATCGAAAATCATCGTCATGGAGTAGTGGTCTTCGATTTGGCAAACGATTTTCACTCTTTGGATCGTCCGATAGGTACGGGACGTTGGATGAAAGTAACAACAATAACAATAACAATAACAATAACAATGACGAAGACGTAGACTATCCTACTGCGGCAGAAGTCGATCCTGTTATGACCATTTTCGAATCACGCAACACCCAAAGAGTTCGCTTTACTTTAGGTAACGATGGTGGCGGTGATAGTGTGATCAGTGGTGACGTATCTGGTGATGATAATACTACCGTTGGTGGTGGAGACAACAATACCTCTGTAGCTAAAAATGGTGGTGAAAACTGCAATAATAATAACAGTAACGGTGGTAATAATAGCGCTGGAAATATCAAACAATTTATGTCCCGTGCATTATTTGGATCTTCTTCTAAATCTGGGAGTCCTTCTAACAAGAAACTATCGGAGGAGGAAATGAAACAAGAAGTAAAGGAGCTTGGGGGTGGCTCGTTGATTTGGGAGAGCACAGCTACACCTACCGGTCCAGAAGTGATACATACGAAAAATAATGCTAGTAGTAAAAACCGAGAAAGTAATAATAATAATAATAGTAATCAGCAAACGTCGACAACACCCGAACTCCTTTTGAGCTTCACAGAAGATCCGAAGGCACGAGTTGCAGTTGCAAAGCTACTAAGTAAGGCCCGTAAGGCCGAACATATTCATTTCCGCTATGAATACGCTGTAAAGTGTTATTTAAAGGCACTTAACATTCTCCAAAAACAAGCCAAGTATCCCGATAATCATCCCACTGTCGTTAAGACGGTCCGATTAATGAATAATGCTCATCACGTATTGAGTTCGTACAATAACTCTGCAAACATTGTTAAGATGGGAATTAAGAATGAAGATGCCGGGGAGCTTGTGAAAGCCCTGAAGATGTACACCATCGCATATCGTATTCGAAGAGATAATTTAAGTAGGAATCATCCAAGTCTTGTTGTACTTCTCAACATGCTAGGGAGTATCCAAATTAAGAGAGGAGAAACCAAGGAGGCAATGCAAATTTATGAATTAGCCCTGAACGATGATCTTATTATGTCACGTGTGGGTGTATCATCAAACAGCGAGGGTCGTGTACAAAAGGAAACAATAGATCCGGAAAAGAATGCAATCCACCAAAATCTATTAGCTAAGAGTGTGACCTTCCGTGAAATGGGTACCATTTATGAAATGTGGGGCAACGTTGAAGAATCGCTCAAATTCTACCATAGGAGTCTTGAATGTGTAGCTGAATGGAGAGAAACAGTAAGAAGTAATCGTAAAAAAGAATCGTCGCTCTTGCCTGCAATACGAAGCGACGCGGAAGAAGATCAACATTACAGTATTGAAAATGTCCAAACCATATCTAGTAGTGCCGGAGATAGAACGAGTTCTGGTTCTAGTTTAGAACACGGAGAGATGGAGCTTGTATATGGAGCGGACGTATCTCAGAACAACAACGGTTCTGGTAGCAAATCGGTGAATGTATATGAACGATTTTTCCCAAATAAGATGGATGCTGAGACGAAGGAAGGGCTTCAAGGCTCCGACGAAAACTCCCATGCTGATATGGACTTGTCCTTGACATTACATCAAATAGCACAACTCTACCGTACACAAGGAAAGTTCAATAGAGCACTTGATGCATACGAGGTAGCTCTACGTGGAATGAAAACAGCACTAGGAAAGCATCACCCAAATGTTGCTGCTGTCCTCGGAAATATCGGGAATCTTCAAAAGGAAATGGGGGATTTAGATGCAGCGTACAAAACGTACCAAGAAGTGCTGGGTATAGAGTCGTACAGGCTGGGTCTAAGTCATCCTGATGTAGCTATTACACTGCATAATATTGCAACCATAGATGCAGCTCGTGGTAATTATGAGCATTCGCTATCACTTTATCGCAAAGTGATTGGTCTTCAAAAGAAACTATTCGGCGAAGAAAACCTAGCTGTATCGGTGACAGCTGCTTGCATGGGAGACGTATACGAAAAGATTGGAGATTTAAAAAGTTCTATGACTTCATACGATGAGGCTGTTCGAATTAAGTCTGCTGTGGTCGGACGTCATTCGTTGGAAGTTGGTAGATTACTTCACAAACTTGGAAAGCTTTCGTTTATAATATGCGACTACCTCGAAGCTGAGTCGTTTATTGCTCGAACCGTACTAATATACAGACTCAATAAACTTGACGAAGGTCATGAATGGTTTGTGGATGCCTACCGAGACTCTGCCGATATCGATGGTGCGATTGCTATGGGTACTGACCGAGGCGAAATATGAAAACACTGCGGATAGTTGGCTGTCTCGTCAAATAACTCATTTTTATTTGCAACTTCGATTGAACTATTCTACATCAATTTTAAGCATTAGACAATAAATCTCAATTTAAAATAAATAGATGTGGATTTATCGTAGATTACTACTTAGGCTAACGTTATCTATTTTTCTTGGCCTCCTTTTCTGACTTATTTTGCGCTATTAATTGCTTCCAATGTTTAATCATAGGACTATCACCACAACCTTTCAAAGATTGTTCCATAGTATGGACAAAGTGATGCCCATTATCGACAAGACGGTCACAGTTTTGACAGTCCAAGTTCCGAATAAGCCGTTTGCAATCATTGTAGTTTTCAACATCAACATCACCGCTCTCAAGCTTGGCACGCGTTGAAACAGATGTTGCCGATATGCCTCTATGGTCCTTTAGTACCTCTTGAATAGATCGTTTGAATAGACGACTTATAGGTGTCCATTTTTTTAATCAGCCTTCTCTTTAAATCTTGTCAAAGGGCCCGATGATGTTGAAGAGTATAGTTTGATAATTGTTACCAACCATGCAAATGAAAACATACCACATCCAGCCACACTCCATAATACTTCGTATAAGTCTGGTAACCTTGACGGTGGTGGAATTAGTGCTTGTGCGACATGTAGACCTATCATACCAACAAAGCTTAGATTAGGGATAGCTCGTAACAGTAATGATTTGCCAGAAAATATGGACATCACTTTTGTTTGGCCCATACCAATCCGTCGGAACCATACCATTGATGCAAAAATGGTAGTAATACACCAATACGCCACCTGGAGACGATCAACCTGTATTAATGGGTATAGACTCCAAACACATACAAAAGAAAACCATTCAACAAACAAGGGATCTTGCCAAAAGAGTAATGTACACGGAGCTAGTGCCAATAATATACTTTTTTCGTGAACTTGGAAGCTTGCCAAGAAGAAACTTAGTGCACACGAGGTCGTCGCCCATAGCAATAGTATCCAATGTCGTTTTATAGTAGCCATGGATGTTGGTTCTTTTAGGCCTATACGTAAAACTTTCCAACATGATGGTAACATCAAAAATACTGTCAATAACATGGCCAACAATGGTTGTTTATCAGTTGGGATTCGGTTGCGAATATTCAAAGGGGATACGTTCAATGCACACCATAGATTAGAAACCTTTCCTTCAAATAAACCACGTTGGAATGGGAATATTCTACGTAAAACATGCTCTAATCGTTGAATTGGTGGTAGTGTCAATTGTTCGGATGGTGCATATTTAACGAATGGCTCCCATAAGATACCAAATGTAAACAATACAGTACTACCAAGCCCTGCGATTCTTTTAATGAATGATAGAGGCCCCTTTGATAAACACCGCCCCAGAAGGTAAAAAAATACAACCGGTGCTATTTTTCGTTGTAATGAATACAATTTTTAATAAACAAACAAGAGTGAGTCAAGTCGAGGAAAATATCTAAGGTGAGTGTCGACAGTTGACTGTTATATTTTTTCATTTAGCCTTTTCTTACCATAATAAAGAGTCATTTGTTTGAAGTTCAGTGCTAACGTAAAGAAGAATCCACCCCAAACACATGATGCGAAATCGGATTGTACCATAAATGAAAAGGATGCAATACTTAAACCTAGTGCGACAGAATTGTATTGAAAATGTCCATGATCGATTAATATAATAGCTGGCTGGCATAGTGCTATCATAATTGCCCATAATGATTTACGATCCCGTCCTTCAGTTGCATACCAAACAGCATTACCAAAAACTAATAAATCTAATAAAAGAACTGTTGTTCTCATAAATGCCTTATGATTTGGATCCTCTATACCACGTGAGGATTCAAAAGCAACCGATTCCTCACCAACGATATAATATGATGCCCAACCACAAATCCAACTAACATATGCTGTTAATGGTGGATAATCCAAACCCCAATATTCTAAATCATACCAATACCAATCACCGATTGGTAAATGTAAAGTTAATTCCATCCAGTGTCGTTGTGCCTCAAAATCACCACCATATGCACCCTTGTCGGCACTACCATGATAATTATCTTGTCCTGAATGTGGTTGAAATCCAATTGCTATTCGCAATAAAGCTATAAAGGACCAAAAGAAAATTAAAAAATTCCAATTACAAGACGACGTAGTACTACTATCATTATTTGGCATTGCTATTATTCCTCTGTTATCGCCATCGACGATGTTTGACGGTGGTGGCAGGAGAATTTTTTTGACTGCCGGTATCAAACTAGTGATTGTATCAAAAAAAGTGATAACAAAGAGTAACATACATATATGTTGAATATCTACAAGTAAGTAACAGCGACAACAACAACAACATTCGAAATAACACTAAAGAGTACTGACTTGCATACCATAT
>Ga0115007_10002560_pt1 | contig 11149 bp, 6 predicted proteins | sample ArcOceMetagenome_2_FD_87166 | JGI IMG/M metagenome (GOLD analysis project Ga0115007, IMG submission 87166) | Marine eukaryotic phytoplankton communities from Arctic Ocean - Arctic Ocean ARC135M Metagenome | ecosystem: Environmental > Aquatic > Marine > Oceanic | place: Arctic Ocean | collected...
CCACAACACCACCCTCCGAACCAACCCCTTGCAAATTGGGTTAATACCCAGAGAATCCAGTTCAAGCTATTGCATGATGGTAAAAAAAGTCACATGACAACAGTGCGTATCGAATCTTTGAACAAGCTTGACTTTGAATGGAGTACTCCTCGAAAAGGAAATACTACAACATCTGCTACTTGGGATGACCGTCTCCAAGAATTGACTATCTACAAACAACCATCTACTGTTTGGGATGTACGTCTCCTATAATTGACTATCTACAAACAACAAAATAACGGAAGTACCAATATTTCACAACGGTGTCCTATAAACAAACCACTTGGAAATTGGGTGAAAACTCAGAGACAGCAGTACAAGCTATTACAAGACCGTAAAAAGAGTCGATTAACTGATGAGCACATCAAATCTTTGAACAAGCTTGACTTTGAATGGAGTCCTGGAACAGGAAATACTATGCCATCTACTGTTTGGGATGTACGTCTCCAAGAATTGACTACCTACAAACAACAAAATAATGGAAGTACCAATGTTCCTCAACGGTTTCCATCCAACAAACCACTTGGATTGTGGGTAAAAACCCAAAAACAGCAGTACAAGCTGTTTCAAGAAGATGAAACGAGCCATATGACAGATGAGCGCATCAAATCTTTGAATGAGCTTGGTTTTGAATGGAATCCTGGAAATAAAGCTAAAGTAGCACCTTTTTTTGGTGTGCCTATATGTTTACTATAATCACTATTTCTATAATATATACAGTATAAATAATCTGGACTATTTTTTTTTTAATTGATTTCCAATATCGCTTTACTTCTTACATAAAATATAAACTACTAGAACTAGTAGTAGCTCTATCACTAGTACTAGCACTATCACTAGTAGTAGCACTATCACTAGTAGTAGCACTATCACTAGCAGTAGCACTTTGCACTATCACTATCACTATCACTAATCATACATTTTTGACCATGGACAAACGCGTCAACAGATTAAAACCTATTTCTGTGATCCACTCCTTCAAATAATGAGCGAAAAAACTTGCAGGGGTTAAAACAATTGAAAGAATGAAATAAAAATAAGCCCCGAAAATTCATGCATCCTCCCCCCCCTCCAAAGCTCAAATTTTTTCATTTCATCCGTTCATCGCGTGTCACGTGGGATCGTAAATATTTAAAACTGCATGAAAATTTGGTCCTTTCTCCTATCTATGTATCAATCAACCACCACATGCCCAGGTCTCTTCTTATCTTGAATATCGAAACACATTAAAAGTTGATCACCTCTTAGGCATCAACGATACTCCCGCAAGCATCACGTGTATTTAAACACATCAAATGAGAAAAATCTTAAGACGGGACTGCAGAGTTTGGCCTCTTTCAAGAAGCTGTCGTGTTACATATTTTTTTGAATGCGATATTGTCTTTTTAAATCAATTGTCACAATTTCGACTGTCTTTATGATGTGTTTGGTCAATTCATAAATACTGAATGAAGACTCTTGTGTCTCACTCCATAGTTTTCTTTATACATTTAATTTGTATATCCTTATTTCTATTGAATACCTCTTCTCCGCATTGAAAGGGTGTATCATTAGAAGGAAGTCTGTCAATCATGTCGCCAAGTAAAAAGGTAAACGATACTAAGACTTTGGCATTGAATGAAAATGAATAAATACAACAATCTTTCTTTCATGGTACTCCTTTCTTTCGATTTTTCTTCCAGGCTCTAACACGTATTTTCTTTTCATGTAATCTTATCTTAGGTATTGCGTTCGTCTGAGAATGTTGCTAAGAAAGGAAACAATGATATAAAACACGCAAAAATCAAACAAAGCCCTGGCTTTTCGGATCATCATCAACATCCTATCGTTCTACATTCATCGTCCAACCATCATAATCATCACCCCCACCCCGCGCATCATTATCAGTATTATCATCATCAACAACAATATTATCATCATCATCATCACCAGCAGCAGCAGCAGCAACATTACCCACATCAACAGCATCGGTCCCACCTGTCTGATGAACGCGACCAAAAACAATCTTCACCGTCTTCGAAGATAGTGATATCGGTCAAGACTTCGACTGACGCGACGAAACCGATTCTAAAACAGCCAAAGCCTCCTCGCTCGGCATTTATGTGTTTCAAAGACAACAAGAAAAAGGAAGTTATGAAAAAAGAAGGAATCATTAAGGACAATGATGATTTGCTCAAACTCTTCGCAACAGCTTGGAAGGATCTTTCTGATAAGGATCGGGCATATTGGGATGAAGAGGCTCGCAACGATAAGGTCCGGTTTGTTCAGGAGAAAGCCGTATACAGAGGACCATGGAATACCCCAAAACGTCGAGCCAAGAAACATCCAGGTGCTCCCAAACGCCCCATGTCAGCGTTTCTAAAATTTTCGAAAGGTCGTAGGAAAACTGTCAAAGAAGAAAACCCTGATGTCTGCAACACAGATGTTTCCAGACTTCTTGGTGAAATGTGGCGCAACGCTTCTGAAGCTGAAAAAGCTCCATACGTCGAAGCAGAAATAAAGGAACGAAATTTGTACAAGGACGTAATGCAAAAGTGGAAGGACGAGCAAGCTCAATTGGATGCAGTAACACGAACGTCTCACGAGGCAGCAGCACAGATCTTCCGCCAGAATAATAATATAAATAATGACAATCATCAGCATCAGCTTCAGCAACAAACATCGGTGTCGCAATCGAAATCGAAATCGCAGCAATATTTATCTGCTTTCGAGCGACCACGTGACAAAGTCCCTACCATTGGTACTCACTTTGAAAGCTTGAACATTGACAATCTTATGGAAGATTCGAAACGTTCGGCCTTCCGTCCTAATGTTTCCCACCAATACCATAGGCCTCAGTACCCAACTTCGGAGTATTTCTCATCAGATGGTCATCATCAGCCTTCTTGGCCCGATCTCTCTTTACAGCAGAGTTTGGATCACGATTCTGATCCTCTTCCGGTTGTCCCTAGAATGCTTCCACCGTTGCAGATGCCGAAGGGAGGAAATAATGAGGAATCAGCTCGAAGTATTTACTTCTCAGATGCTATGAATGTCCCACAGTTCTCGCGATATCCTTGAGAGAGCGTTTCGAGTTCTAGGTCGTCCACATCCACACGAATCTTTTCGACTACTGCTTTTACACTAACTGTCATATTATCTTTGCTATATGATTCTATCAACTAGGAACTACGTCTAATGTATATGACGTTATTGTTTTATGGCTGATATATATTACGAAAAAATATCCCTGATTTAACCTAGCTTATAATAATCTTAACTATACTTTATCACTTTCTAGACTTTATTATTTATCATCTTCAGAGTCGTCGTCAGAGTCGTCGTCACCCTGAGCAACGCTAATGTTCACGGTGTATTCCTGATCACATCCTAAGTAGCTGTCGCTCATGCAGAAGAGCGCCAACTTGTAGTCCCCTGCCTCTTCTGGTGCAAGAAACTCGAGTACAACTTTTTGCTTTCGCACTAGATTCACTCGTTTCAATGCATGGAGAGTATTGGAGGAAATATCTCCAACCACGATCCACCATCCCTCTTTCTTCTCATGTGGATAGAGCGGTGCTGACACTGTGCCAAGTTCCGCCAACTCCTCCTCGGTCATTTCTTCTTCGTCAATATCCCGTTCCAACTGAACAACTATCTGAACGGGATCTCCAGTAGTTACATCGTCTTCATCTTGTACTTCATGTGAAACCTCAATGTTAGGATAATTGTTACAGAAAACTGCGACGTCGGCCATTTTGTCGTCCGGTAGACGAAGTAAATCGTTCCTTACATCATCTTCTAATGTTAAAATATCAAACACAGACTCGATTGGTTCTTCACCCTTGTAATTCATGCAGCGCTTAACAATTTCATCTGTGAAGTATGGAATCTGTTTGAGTACATTGTCCTTGTTCCAAAGACCCTGGATGATCATTTGACTAAGTTCCATTGCAGCTAGAGCTGGCTTCAACCACCCATTACTACTGATAACATCCACGATTGCCTGAACAAGCTTAGGAGCTTCATTCAAGATCATCTTTTGGTCAGTACGTAGATCTGCCGGTATTGACTTCCTACTGAAGTGACATTGTAGCAGGACGAGTGTTTTCATGTGCGCGTCGTAGGGAACATCGGGGAGGGCATGTGGTTGAGTTCGAGCTAACATCTTTATGGTCTTCTCTTCCCTGTATCGAAGTGGAAGATCTGCAAATTCCCAAGCAGCAGAAAGAATCTCCAATACTCCCCGGATTTTAGTCTTTGGCGTCACAGAAGAAGCAATGATGTCAATGGTCTTATACTGGATATAGTAGTATGCGGCAATCATTCCGAGATTCAAAGGTGAAATTTCTCCATCATCACTGATCTTGATGCACTTGCTTTCTTCAAGATCTCCCATGACAGTTTCTATCATCTCACTCAAAAATTCACTAATATGGACATTCGACGTTCCTTGGAGACCATAATATGTCGGGTTCTTCGGTAGACGTCGGTATAAGAAGGTCCATGTTAGATAATCAACAGCGTCTTGCATTGTTTCGATTGTTTTTGTCACGCATTCCGAAATGATATGATCGTGAAGGTAGCTATCAAGGTGACTTTCGATGGGTAGAGGCTCGTACAAAAGCTTTTTGAGTGTCTCCTTTTTTGGCTGATGACACATAATGATACATTTTCCAATTGAACCTGTTTCGTGTCGCCCCATCATGTGAAGCATGTCGCTAATTTTGTAATCAACATGACGACGTTCTCTGCCATCGTAGGTCTCTGTTCCCATTATAACGACTAAATGGGCAGTCGAGCTCAACTGCCAAGATAGATCAGCTGGGCAAACTAGAACTTTGATAGTTCCTGCATTGAAAAGATTGATAGCACTACTCCAATCTGAGTTGGCCATCCCACCGTGAATAAACCCTATTCCTGTCTTTAAAACTTGCTGCAGCGTCGGTTCCTTGATCGTCGAAGCTGCTACTTTGAGTTCGTCGTGAGCTTCAGGATCAAAAAGGGGCGCCCCATTGCGACTTTCGTTGTACGTCATCAAATCAATCGCTGTTAATTGTGCTTGACGTCGGCTTGAAACATAGACGATTACTGATTTTCCGTCACGATGCTTAACGATAGAATTGTATAGTGGCTTTGCCATTGCCATTAGTCGAGCTGAAAAATTACTTTGATCGAAAGATTGGAAGTAGATTTCCAAGGGCCATGGTCTGACTTTTGGAGAGAAGTTAAACATACTCTTATTTGGCACACCAAGCCACTCTCCAACGTCTCGCGCATTAGAGAGTGACGCACTAAGTCCAACGATTCGCATATCCTCGGTATCTTGTTGCTTTCTCTGACTGCTGATATATCGCATCCTTGAGATTACAACTTCCAAAGTAGGACCAAAACTACCCCCAAGAAAATGCATTTCATCAAAAATGACAAGTGAAACAGACTTAATAGCCTTTCGCTGGCGCCATCTCCGAGTTAAAGCGTCCCACATGTTGATGGTCGCAACCACAATTCGACCAGAACTAAGAAGTTTCAGATCGGGAATAACTTCACCCGTGAGCCGAACAACCATAGAGCTTCCAATTAGTCCACCGAATCGCTGTTTCCAATTTCGGTATACGGGATCAGCGATATCATTAGTCGGGGCGACGTACACGCACTTTCCATCGGAAGTGCTTGTCAACATACGCATAATGGCGAATTCTGCGCATGCGGTCTTACCCGATCCCGAAGGAGCACAAATAAGGCAGTTCCTATCTGTTTTGAAAAGCTCGTGGAACGTTTGAGTCTGAATCGGATTGAACTCATTAAATTGAAATAATTTTGATAGTGCTGGTTCGCCAATTGCACTTGGTAAAAGTGGCTGCAAATCCAGTAGTTCCGTTGGCGCGGGAAACTTGGCCGGAAGGATCATTTTATCGAAAGAAATAGGTAGGACAGATTCTGAATGCAACCAACTATCCGAAACCAATCGGACAAAGTATGCTGGTGAAAGCGGTTCAAGGATTGGTACAGAAAAAACAAGTGAATGATCCTCCTCTGCGCTGGAACTTTTCAATGAAAAATATTCGTGGTGAAGAACGTTCTCGCAGTTGACATCCTCGACGATGACATGAAATAACTGGACGTAACCATGCACGTTCACATCGAATTTGAACTCTGGGGTAAAGGTGAGGTCAATTCGAAGCAGGGATCTTGTAATAGGCTGGATCTGTGCAGCAGATATCTCGATTTTTGGAAATTGATGTACCAACTTGTGCAATATTCGTCCCATCTTTGGAACTCCCACCAATTCTCCGAGATCAGACGCAGTTAAATCAGAATAGCGCGACCATTCGATGTCGCTTTTTCTCTCTAATTTGCGAGCGACAATTTCGGGGACATTTTTAAATTGACGGAGGGGTGATTGACTACGCCAAATACGGTGCGAAACCATATTTGAAAAAGCCAAGGTCAATTTTGCGAGCGATGCCCAGTTTCGACGAAGGGCTATTTCAAATAAACATCGCATTATTCGTGCTGCAGATTGCTGAATAAAAGCCATATCAGCAACAAGTGCAAAACCATCAAGCTTGAGGCGAGAGATGTATGCTTGAAGGAGAATGTTGATTTTGGCAGATGGTTCACTCGGGCTTTCTTTTACTGGAATGGGAACTCTTCCAGCTAGCTTCACAAGTTCCAATTTTTCTTCTTCGCGAACAGTAATGTGGGCGAATTCTCCACTTAACGAAAATAACCTTAGTAGTTCGATATCTGACATGTTTGGTCTCATATGACGACTATAAACGGCCATCGATGTGTGCGAGATGTAGAATTGACTAGCTACTCGACCAAGGGGAGTCGATTGAATAGCTCCACTTCTCCTATCGTATCTAACCAAGTGACTCTTCTCCAGAATAGTTGCGGCGGTGTGGACTAGATCTAAACGGCGTTGTTTCAACGTTGGGTCTTCTTTGATTGCAGCGGCTCCATTAGAAATTCCATAAAGGGTAGGATTTTGAAGCATTCGAATGTAAAGGAAGGTATAACTCAGCCATTCAGCAGCTTCTTCCAGATTTTGAACCGAGCCAAGGACGATCTCTGCATTCAAATGATCCGGAAGAGTCTTGATAAGTTGACTCTCTATTGGCAATTGTAAATTCGTTAGGGACAGATAGTACTGTAACTCACTGTGCTGAGTCATGATGATTCCTTCTCCTTCGGTATCATACTGAGGTCGACCAGCTCGACCAAGCATTTGCAAAACGTCCAAGGGACTTAACTCCGCCCAACGACCTTTGGAAGGGTCATAAATTTGTGTGCCCTTAATAATCACTGCGTGAGCAGGAAGATTGACACCCCATGCCAACGTCGCAGTACAGACAAGTACAGCTATGTGTCTTGAGGCAAACAAGTCCTCAACCATTTCACGATCCGATCTGCACATCCCAGCATGGTGAATAGCAAATCCATACTGAAGAACATCTTTCAGATCCGCATTTTTTACATCTGCGGATTCTTCGCGCAAGATTTCTGAGGTACCTCCACCATCTCTTACAAAGTTAGAAAGTTCGTCTTTTTCCATAGCAATGTCTCGAAGAGCTTTTGCAGTCTTCCCCGTCTCAGCTCGGCTATGAACAAAGATTAGCATTTGGTTTCCGTTTTCCCTTTGCACCATTGCTTTTTCGTAACAGATCTCATTTTGCAGTTGAAAGCGCTTAAATGCGTTACGCTCTGTGATTCCAACATACTGCATTTGCAATGGAACGGGCCTGTAAGAATGATCAAAAAAGAATAAACCTTTTTCTGGCTTGACTCGCAAAAAGGTTGCAACATCTGCATAATTGGGAAGCGTGGCGGAAAGACCTACAAGTCGGATAGGTTCAGCCGTTGTTTCGACCTGGCGTAGAACTCGCGAAACAATGCTTTCCAAAACAGGACCCCGATCATCATGAAGTAAATGAATTTCATCTATAATGACAAGCTTGATTAATTGTGTGTATGCCCTTCCTTCGCCTTGACGGGTGACAATGTCCCATTTCTCTGGCGTGGTCACTAAAAGTTGTGTTTCAGAGATTTGTTGTCTTGTAAGACTGGAATCACCAGAAAGCTCCCTAACAACAATCCCGTAATCAGCGAGTCTTTTTGAAAAATTGGATACAACTTCTTGGACCAAAGCCTTCATTGGTGCTACGTATACGATTTTGAAAGAATTCAAATCAAATGATTCATCTTCCTTTTTGAACTGACCAAGAATATTCAACATCGTCAAGCAAGCCACGTTTGTTTTTCCTGCTCCAGTGGGCGCACAAAGCAAGATATTCTCCGACGACTTCAGGGCAACATCATACAGTTTGGATTGGATGCGATTCAATTTGTCCATTCCCTTAAATGCAGAATGGGTCCATTTCGGAAGATCAGAAATCTTGATGAGTTCTTCACCTTCTGGGATGATGGCCTTCACTGCGGGAACGTGAACTTCTTCGTAACCTTTTTTCATTGCCCGCCATGATGCATCTGGAAGATCGCACTTTTTGTTGCTCATAGTATGAGAACCTTCGCGAAATACCAATTGCTCCAAGTCTAATTCAACGACAGCTTCTTTCTTAATATTGTCGTCACCATCCACATCCATCTTGTTGGATGATATAGTATCTTCTTTCTTGACATTGATTGAATCCAATGCCTTCGAGACATCCTTTGTGTCCGTCGATGGATCTCCTCCTTTGAGTGTATCCGTTAACCCTTTCATTCGTTCCCGAGACCAATCTTCTGCTCGACTCTTCGAATGCATTTCGTTCCATACTAACTTTCCCTCACCTGTCGGTTCTTCCATCAAAGACTTTTCGATCGTGTTTCTTTCTTCTTCTGTTTGGGCTCTTTTCATTGAAACGCATGCCCAAACTTTCACTCGATTGCGCAATAGCAGTTTGATGGTATCGAACATGTCAAACCGCAACAGGAACAAGAGTTTGTTTTCGCATTCTCTAACATCAGTATGGTTCAAAATGTTCAATACATCCATCACTTCACTGGCCATCTTCGCCGATTCTGCTGCGTCTTCTATATGTCGGGAAAGCTGTCGCTGTAAAAAGTGGGCGTCAATTTCGTGGACGCTCAAGACACGTTCTTGGCCACGCCTTTTTTTCTTATTCCCATCATCTCCTCCCTGAATTAGTTTTTCTTCATCGTTGTTGTCATCAACGTTGGTGTCATCGTTATCGTCTCCTTTCTTATTTCGTCTTTTTTGTCGGGGTTTTTCTTCGTCGTCGTTCATTTCACCGTTGCCGTTATTTTCATCGTCGGAATCTTCCGAATCTGACGATGAGGCGTCAATTACTACCCCATCCTCGATGTCACTCGCTCCCTCTGGACGGTTCGGGTCATCTTCATCGTCGGAATCGTCAAAGACCACAGCCACTCCCATTTCATCGTCGACCCGTTCTCCCTTTCTATCGTCATCGTTTGCATCACCGCCATCGCCACCAGCACCACCCTGTTTGGTAATTTCATCGTAATCATCGAGCCGTTTACCTAATCGGACGAACTCGGCGTACCTTTCCGGAGCCAAACCACCATTGGCACCACGAGCCGTACCGGCACCCTTACCCGTCAACAAACGAGAAATCTGATCATGTCGTTCGGGATCTCGCAAGCTACCATCCTTAAGAACTTGAATGACCTCTTCGGCTGCGTCCCGCAAGATAGAAGATGATTGATTGCCCAAAAGCGCCTTAGAACCAATAGTTGTCTGCGATCAAATCAAATCCGATCGATGTTATAATGGAAAAAGCAAATTTACAAAATTAATGTTGTAGTTTTTGAATGAATGAATAAACATATAAATGATAAATAAAGTAAAGGTAAGTATCACGAAAACATAAAAATAATGAATGAATCGTACACATCGACAAAAAATAATTATAGCACGGCACGTACCAACAAAGTCTCATAGGCAGCTCGTGCTGTTTGTGTTGTCGGTTGATATCCAGTCAGATTGTCCAAATCTAAAATACTTTGTCCCCCCGAAGCATTCACGATATTATTGTCAGCTCCTACGTTGCCACCATCCGTACGTTGTTGACGTTGCTGTTTCTTTGCTTTTTTCTTCTTTTGTTGATCTCGTAATAGTTCCGATGGACGTGCGTGCTTTTCTCCACCTTCTCCGCCTCCAGTTACACGATCTCCCATACGACCAATAGCAGTTCTACCTCTCAACGATTCAACTTCTCCTGTAGGTTCATGGGCACGTGATCGTAGAAGTGATCGATCAGCCTGTTCGACCTTACTTGACATTTCCTGGTAGGAATACCCCTTAAGGTTAGCATTTTGGTCTGCCATGATTGTCGTTTCGTTTCGTTTCGTTTTATTTATTTTTAATTTAATTTATTTCTTGTATGTTATTTTGCTGCGTCGCAATTATTACTGGCTTCGTGCTGTACGTTATTTTTTGCCTCCGAAACAATATCTCGTATTTATTGTATCTTGTGAATCTAAAGGCTACAACAGACTATCTTCAACTATATCGATGGATCAATCCGAGCCTATTATTGAACGTCTCGGTCCGAGTGGGAGGTGAGTTATTCTATTTGGATTTGAATGAATTAACCATACAAGTTGAAAGGGTATGTTTTAATTCATAGCTTTTAACTTGTATTGTATGATTGGGTCCATGCCATTGCTACATTGCTACCTTCTTCTTTTCACGTCAAAATAATCATGCCAACGAAACGCACAATTGATAAACAGGACTCATAACCTTATTTAAGGACTAATTAAGAATTATTTTCATTTCTGCCCGGCCCTGTTCGTGATATCTTTCTTCATTCTTCATTCTCATTTCTCATTTCCTTCGACTTCGACACTTTCAAACTTCGACCTTCGACAGACAAACACAATCGACATAACACGATCATTAAAGTGAAAGGCTGATCAACAGTCGTCGAAACGTCGAAAGTAGAATTTGATTAGTTATGGATACAATTACTTCTATACGGATGTCACGGATGTCAACTTCGTCGTATCTTTTTCTTTTTACACTATTTGTGTTACTTCTACTACCTGTTGTTTCTGTTGTTGAACAGAGTACTGAAGCGACTTCGTCGTACGGAGTGGACAAATCTTGGCCTATGCAACATGCTATCATCTCAAAGTC
>Ga0115007_10002561_pt1 | contig 11148 bp, 6 predicted proteins | sample ArcOceMetagenome_2_FD_87166 | JGI IMG/M metagenome (GOLD analysis project Ga0115007, IMG submission 87166) | Marine eukaryotic phytoplankton communities from Arctic Ocean - Arctic Ocean ARC135M Metagenome | ecosystem: Environmental > Aquatic > Marine > Oceanic | place: Arctic Ocean | collected...
AACCATCTTGATAGTAACAATTACTGTCAGCAGTATTAATAGTAATAGTAGTTGCAGGACTAGTAGTATCATAATTGATATCGTCGTCGATGTTGCAATCGACTTCCATATCATCTTCGATATGTTCAGTTTCTTCCCAACATTTTTCTAAAAATGATCGTGCACCTGATGTATGTTCCTTTTTCTTTTCATCCTTCATTAATTTTAATATTAATTCAGGTGTCGGACGACCAAAGAAAACTTGATGTCCAATTGGTAACCATGCAAAACTAAAATATTCATTCACTAATATAAGTTGCCCATCCATCCATTGACTATCTTGATATCCCTCTGATGCGACCTGTCCGATACCAGCAAATCGTTGCAGGTACTTACATCCCCATTGCTTTGCAGCAGAATCACCTAATTCAATAGGAGATAAAACCTGTGGTGCAGCGTCATTATTCTGTTGTTGTTGATATTGTTGTTGTTGCTGTCTGTTATTGTTATTATTATTATAACGATTTGAATTATTTAATGGCTCATTGTTGTTGTTCTTAATGCCCAATTGTGGACTTAAATCGACACGGAAAGTTTCAGCACCTCTTGGTACGTGTTTTGTTCCTGATGTAACTTTATGTGCAAGTAATGTATCCCCCGCATACGTTATATTAATCATTTCATATTCTTGATCACCATATTTACCAACCCATAACCCCTCAAGGTCGAATTGTGGTAATGCTGAACGTGCCTCCATAGCAAGTTCATGATATCGTTGTGCATCAAACATATTCCCATCCTGTTCCGCTAATTCTTTACGTTCTAATGATACAGTATAAACAAATTCAGCATCAACTTGTTGTGTTTTCATTATAGAACGTTCCAATTCATATACTTTCCTGTTAATCGACGACGATGATGGAGAAGATGAATATTCAGTTTCTTCGTCTTCATCTTCTGCTTCTCGTCGTGCCTCTTGTAATTCTAATCGCATAGCAAGTACTTGATGACGCAATCGATGTAAATCATCACCGGTAACAAACTTTATATCGTCACTATCACTGTTATTACTACCTGACGACGATTCGTGTTGTACATGATTTTGTGGATGTTGAGAAGAAGAAGAAGAGTCGTCGTCGTCACTACCACCGCCACTGAAATCATCAAAGAAATAATTTCCAGAAGAAAAACTTGATATCACGTTGAGGTAAGTAGGAGTTCTACTATTCATAGTACGTGTGATTCCTCCTCCAGCAACATCATTCTTCGCCCTATTTCCATCAATTGCTGGAATTGTAGAAAATCCATTCACATCGTTTTGGGTGGTAAGGTACGAGACGAATACACTTATCAACAAGTTGCTACGTTTCACCATGATTAATTAATTGATTGGCTTGACTTCCTTTTTTACTTTTCTGTTCAATTACTGTACCGGTATTTGTTTCACAATTCACAACTTGTGAGCTGAGCGCAAATCTTTGAGGTGTTTTTTTTGTGTTCGGGTATGTTACTTCAAGTACTTGTAGTGGAGTCAGTCAGTTTCTGCCGCCGAGAAGAACAACAAGAGTTTGTGTTGTTGTTGGTTGCTTGTTGTTTTGAAGAACTTGAACGTGTTTATGTTGTCTGACTTGGCAAGAACAAATACAGTACCTCACTGTGATATAAAAACGTACAATCATCGAGTGTGCCCGAAAATACACAACATGCCAAGAAAGGAAAAGAGTTTTCGACGAAATTATCTAGACAGTACGTGGTGAAATCTGATGTCAAGGTTGTTCTCTAAGTGGCGTCCGCGTTAAATTATAATGACGACATTCAGAGTAAGTTCAATTTAAAAAATTGTTCTCATTTTGATTGGTTGAAGAAGATTTGCCGCAACAACGCAAAAAAGTGTGCATGTGCACCCTTTGTTTTTTGTGCGTTCATAGGCTCATTACCTATCGAATCTACTTCCATTCATCTTTTTCAAGTTTTTTACTGCTTACCACTTTTTACGTTATGCATGGCGATACGTTAGCCTTTTACAGTACTGTGCAGTAGCAAACAAAAAGCAGGTCCACCCATATAAGCAAAGCCATATGATAGTGGGAGAGATAAACGTTACAGTAGTATCGTGCCACTTTTACTTGATAGGACATCCAGTCCAGTTAGGTTGTTGAAGATGAGATGAAAAAAGCCTTTTTATTTTTCTTCTTGGAATCTATCGCTGCTCCTGCTTGTAGTAGTAGATATGGTAGTTCACTGCAAATTGAGTATATGAAACGGTGACTACGCTACGAACGACGTCTCATAAAAATATTGACCCCGATCTTTTATCAAAAAATTGGTGCAGAAGAATACTGTAAAATTAATTATTTGTATATTTATTATTTCAGAAAGTTGGGTGATATATATATTCAGATTTGATGATTATTTCAAGAAGTGAAATATAAATATATAAAAGAGAAAGGATGTCGATGAATGAATGACAATTACATACGGTAGCACTGGGTACTGATCTAAAGCCCGTAGTCGAGAACGCATGCTTATATACGTGTATCAAACTGAACGAGACCAAATACGCTCGCTACCAACCCCATTTTATTTTTCATTATCAACGTAAGCGACACATATATCAAAGAACGAAGTAAGATTATAAAATTATTATATATAGTGTGTTGTTATTGTCATTGTTGTTGTTGTTGTTGTTGGACAAGGATGATTTTTCACTTGAGGAAGTGCCGTCTGAAGTTTTATTCAAAGCCAATCTATTCTTAAGAGTGACGTTAGACTCAATGTTTGGGGGACTATCAAAAGATGGATGGTGATTAAGGTCGAGAGATATTCACTTTCTTTTGTCAAAAATGACAGTCCAAAATGGATTTAGGAAGAGTTTATTTCTGATTTTATTTTACCTATCTATTTTTTCGAAAAATCATTCTATTTTTTTGAGTTGGTTACATCTTATATTACGCCTAGTTTGGATTAGACAAAACACGCCCATTTGTTTGGGATTATGAATTATAAGATTGGGATGTGTCAGAGTCTAACACCAACAACAACTTGCTGCTGCTACTTTTTTTCTATTCGTCAGATAATAATTCAAGTCCTTTCAGCCAAATCCCTCTCTCACCAAATTATTTTCTCTCTCGTTTTTCTTTTTTTGCAGTACGTTGTTCGTCTGTGCAACAATTAATTAATTAATTATTGCACAAACAAAACGAATTAAAGTGTGTCATTTTGAGACGAATGAAGTCAGTGATGAAGACTGCACCATAAGCTTAAGATAATAGATTGACACTGTGACGAATTCAGAAGAAGTTAGCTACGAGGGATAAAGTCGTCAAGTTATAGATAGACAAGATAGAGTAACTTAATATCAAATTATTTTTACATTGTCAGATTCAATTCTCTTTTATTTTTTTTAACTAGAGAAGAATAGGAAAACAGCAAACAAAATCCCGGATGCTTATTTTTAGCCACCACATTGAACATATCGGTAGCAAATGAAGTAATTTTAGATTGTCATTTTTAATAAGAAAAGAAAATTCATTGTTCTTCTTTATATATTCGAACATACCATCTTGTTCAACCAAAAGATGCTATTCGTTCCGTTAACGCTGTAAAAATAACACCGATCATCATGAGTAGAGCTGCTACCACAACGGGATTATCTCCAGAATTCCACTTGGCATTTTTAAGAATTGGTAATGCTGGTTGCTTCTGTCGGCCTGCTTTTTTCTCTGATTTGTTATCAACGAGCCAATCATTGAATAACCATCTCTCAAAGGCTCGGTCTGATGATGGCTGATTTTCGGTTTGTCTTTCATTGTCAGATTTATCGGTATCTGTATTACTGTTGTTAATACCCATCGTAGAACCCTCTGTTAGTAATAAAGAGTTCTCATCAACGGAACCAATTATTTGAGTCGTCTCTGACAATAAGTCAGAAGAAGATGACGACGACGACGACGACGACGACGATGATTCGGACGCTTTCAGTTCATCAAGATACTCTTTGACTTCTCCCCCTTTTTTTGAAATTGCTAACTTCGTACGGCTTACAGGTACTACTTGTTTTTCCCATACGAAATACAACACAACACAAAGAATTGCAATTACACCCATTCCAATCAAAGTTTCGGTTTGTGGAATAACGGCTTCGTATACTCCAGATGGTTGTTCCATTATCGCATTAACATTATTTAGAGCCAAAGATCGAATCTTGCTATTATTAATAATCCTTGTTCCGACCGATGATGTTGATTGATGATTATGAGTGGAAGGAGTCACAAATGAGGCCAATAAAGAATAATGTTTCATTCTGACGAAATTTACTGCTACAGTGTTCTAACGTAATATAATGTACTGTTTCGTTATATTTAATTATTTCTTCGTATCTACTTAAAGCGGATTTATCAGTTTGGTTGCCATTGAGTTGTTTTTTATATCGTTGCCATGACGTTGATCGGATCTCTCCCTCAACTCCAATATCAACACAACGACACAACGTAACGCTTCACAACAGAACAGTAGCTTTGATGATGATTCAGATTTCAGATATTCGTGGTTTTCATTCACCCAAAATTCTCTCCATTCACACTTTCTATGCGCGACTCAACATGGCGGGACTGCATCCATCACAAAAAATAATCGTCGCCATTGACGAATTAGTCCACAAACGACGATCGATCGAGACAACGAACGTCATTGAACAAAGAAATATAAAAGACGATCTATGTTCTGGTTGGTTTTTGCTGTCGCTGTTGATATTTCTGTTGCTGCATTATAAAAAGTCAAATAAATAATATGATAAGTTCATTTCTTCCATCGATCATCGTCGTTCTTGCTCTCTCGTATTCCTGGCCGGAGGCTAATAGTTTTACTACGACCTTGTTGACATCGTCGTCACGAAACACGATAAGTTATCAGCATCTATGTCGTCACATCATACTTCACGCTTCAAAACCAGCTAAGAAGAATAAAAAATCTAAGACAAATAGTGGTGTTGGTACTGGATTCGGAAACAAGGCTGTTTCTACGAATGACAAAGTAAGAAGTGTATCAGGACACGCAGGGTCTGGAGAAAAACCATTAAGAAATGGAGCCAATACATTTGATGCAATCCGTAAGGATCACGGATCAGAGTCTACACATGATGTATATTGTTACAGTCCCCTCGATGACGAAGAAACGTTTTGGTTTGTTGGGAAGATTGCTGTTAGACCAGGAACGGCAGCAACAGCCCAGCAAGCTGCATTGTCTCAAAAACGACTTATTTTCGAATACGCAAAGCGTGAATTACGACCACAAAATTTAGGTGGGAAGTATTCTACTGCCTTGGAATTATGGTTAGCTCCAGGTGATAGCGAAATGGATGCCGTACAAAATAAACCCCATACAATTCTTATCAAGGTCGAGGGATCTACATCAGATCTTTTAGAAAATTTCTCTATCAAAGACGTAGGGTATAATCCTGAAATTTATGTAGGAGACGAGGTTGAAAAGGGTGGTCTGAGAATCAAGAGAAACCCATTAACGGGGCAACCTATCAAACCTGTTTTTGAAGTAAATCAGTCGATGTAATACTATAATTATCGTTCCCGGCGGAAATTCAGAGCAAGAGGAAGGAACTAGTCAAAAATCGAATATGGATACCGCCATCACAATGATAAACAGTATCTTTCTTCATTTGGTTAGAATCAAAAAAGTATTCATCATATGATAACCTGTTGCAACGATGAAGACAAACATTATATCCATAATATATATCAAGTCTGATCATATTTGCATAAAGTACAATTGAAGTTGGTCAAGATCGCTATAATACAAAGGTGTTGGCTAAAAGTAATCTTGAAAATTCTGTTGGAATATGATGACAAGAAAACATGGTGTATATCTTATTTATTTATATTTATATATATAATATGTATATATATTTTGCCTTAAAGATAATTTCCTACCGTGTCTAATAAAATTGCATAGTAACTTGTAGCAAAGTACGTTTTGTCGCAATCGAGGGAGGAAAAGTCCATTTCTTTGTTTTCGTAGCTATAGTTATTAGTTAGCGTATAATTCGAGGCTTTGATACTCGGTGAGGTATCCGTTTTTCGGCGCATCAATTTGCTTCACTTCCGTTGAATTAGTTGCGAGTGATGTGGAGAAGGAGAAGAAGTAACCGAGGACTCAAATGTAGCTGTAGTTTGACTAGATGATGATTCAATAGTACTCTTCCTAGGAGGCCAGAAAGATGCTGATGATGCATCGATGATTCCGGAGGATGATGAATTCCTTTTCTTAAACTTTGGGAAATATTGCACTCTACCAAGTAGCGACATCGAACGATCTTTTGGAACAACAAATAACTCATTAGATGTTGCTATTGGCGAGCTTACTATATTTGATGATTGTATCGTAGACAGGGATGATGTTGGAGACAGTACCCTATAATTATGTTGATGCTTTGGCTCTTTGCACGCGATAGCGAGAGTCGTTGCAGATTGGTCTAGAGAAAACGAAAATTCTAGCATTGAATTCCCTTTTATGCTAGAATTCGTACTCTTCATATCCTTTAGTAAATGAGCAGCTCCGTGCATCCCTCTACTAACTGGACTCATGTCTGCATACGACAAGTCACTGAAAGAGCTTTCTCTTGGTACAGCAGTAATTTGAGGAGGAGGAGGAGAAAATTCAATAGCAAGCTCCGTTTGGTTTGGAGGAGGCATATTGTAGAAATTTGGCTCCGTCTGAACATCAGCAGGCTGTTTGTAAGATTTTAAAATACAATTTGTTAGTAATAGAATGATATAATATTTCTGGTGGGATTTGAGTAAATTAATATGACATAAGCACAAAAATCGCAGGGGAAGAGACGTACCTGCTTGTGACCCGTCCCCTTTATTTTTTGTCGCTGCATTCTTAAGCATAATTGAGGCCGCCCCTTCAAGAATAATTCGTGATAGTATGCTCCAGAATCGGCTCCTTGTGTAAGTCTTCGAAAGCCATAGAGGTTTAACTGGATTAGAGAAAACAGAATGAGTAGTTAAGAAATAAAATTTGTGAGTAATATCCAATAGAAAGAAATATTTATTATCCCGTTGTTGACCCAAAATAATAGGAAACATACCTGGCGTTGGAATGATGTCAGCTTGGTTTGACGAAAGTATCTGCAATACGATGGTTGATGTAATGTTATTGTTTGATGTGCGTTAGTTACATAGTTGACGGTTTCAAAAGAAAATACGACAAGATTCGTTGGGATATTAGCAAAATTGTAGAACGAATCGAGTCGAGTCTTACCTTGGCATGATCTGAGAAGTAAACTCCGATGGCTTTCGCACTAAAAAGGCTCTACCGTGAGGGAGCCAGCTTACTATAGACGTATCTTCAACATTCTCTAACATCGTATGTAGCTTTTCGGGGAAAGGTTGAGTCACTCCGCCTGTCTTTTTTCGGACTACCCCTACGGCATCCGGAACGTTAGAAAAGTCGTGGTATACATGTGGCACTCCTTTCTTCGTAGGCAAAGGAGGAAGCTGTTTCGTGGCATTCGTGGCATTCGTAGCACCGATAGATGATTCACCAACACCAACAGTACCAGCAAAATTAGGATCTGGTCTTGATAGTAGCAGTGGTGGAGGAACTCCCAACTGATTCCCATGAGCATTCTCCGTTGACGTACTAGTAATCTTGACCGCCCCCGATGGCGGTGTCACTTTATTCTTCATGCCCCAGTCGTCAATCACTGCTGTTTCTGCTATACCACTACTAGCCCCACGACGGTGATAATCATTTAGCTGTGAGATTAACGACGATTTCGTAGGTGGATTGAAGGTCGCCTTGTTGGTAAAAGGTTGTATCCCCCCTTCTAAGGCACGATGCGATACTACACCGCATCTATCATTTCTAACCATAATATTCTGCTGCTTCCTATCATTCCAATCCTGTTTATCTTCCATCTTGATTATGTTTCAACCATCCGCCATACAGTACCGAAAATCACCTGTAGTTGAGTTCGATTTGCTTATATTGATTGATCGATGATGATAGGCACTGGTTCGAGGTTTCAACATTAAGTTTTTGCATATTCCTTTTTAGCTCCTCTCGATTTTCTCGATTTCTGATGGATGTCGGTAGCTTTACGAGCAATGTGAAAAGATGCCGACATACCGGTAAAGGGATGGACGAGAACGCTATTTTTTTCTTCTTATAGGTCGCTCAATCTCAAATAGAGTTCTTAATTCTTGACAGGGATCGGATGAAAAAGAGGTTGTCGTGAAGTTTTTAATATCACCAAAAACATACAAATTCTGACGAATGAGAAACGTCAAATTTCAATTTGCTCTTCGAATAAGTTCGCATTACTACTTATGCGCTGTCTTTTCAGGGGCTTAATCATGTTAGTCTCAAACGTGGATAAAAATTTACATAGTCACAATTCACAATAGCTAAGTTTCTTTACTGTACAGTATAATTTGATTCATTCAGGTGAGGGGATGAGAAACTCCCAAGTGGATGATGAACGTCTATTCGGTTGGAAGAAATAAGATAGCTGCGACGGACTACGAGGTACGCAATACAAGGCTAGAACTATGTAATAATGTATATTGATATATTAATATCAACAACAAAAACATTTATATTTATACACTTATGATTTTATCACTTAGCACCTGGGCCCATAACTTACTATCTCTCTATTTCTACCACATAAATCACATTTAAAACAGTTGTGTGTGGTGTGCGTGTGCGTTGTGTGTCGTTCAACTGTCAAAGAACTAACTATAGCTTATGAAGTAGTTTCATTCAATAATATACTACCTTGACATCCGATATTGAGATGCGTTGTGCTCCATAAACCATTCAACAAAGTTAGAAATCCCATCTTCAATGGTTGTGGTTGGGTAATAACCCAGTAACCATTGTGCTTTGGAAATATCTGCGTACGTTGTTGGAACATCCCCCTTTTGCATGGGTACCGATTTAATAATAGCATTTTGTCCTACCTGTTTTTCGACGATTCGTATGAAATCAGCCAAGACAATCGGCCTTCCATTTCCTAAGTTAACTAATTCTGGTCGTCCTGTGTTCACAAATAACGCGTGGATGATCCCTTGTACAATATCATCTACATATGTAAAGTCACGTCGGGAGTTTCCGTGATTGAACATTCGCATTTCTTCGCCATTAGAAATTTTGTCGGTAAAAATAAAGGGTGCCATGTCGGGACTATCGTGATCGATAACAATAATGGAAGAAAAGAGAGCAAAAGGATATTTAGAAAGCTGAATAAAAACCGAACCAATCTAAGTACACATAAAATAGATACACAAGCAAGTATGAAGGTATGATCATACAATAAATAAATAAATAAAAAGACAACATGATATGGATGAGCAGTGCAATGCAAAAAGTACTAGTAGTACTTACCGACCGTAGGGCCCATAAACTGTAAAGAATCGTAGACCAATACTGGAAATATTATGTAGATTGAAGTAGGTGTGAGCGATGAGCTCGTCGCTTCGTTTTGTAGCCGCATATAGTGAAGCAGGATCTTCAACACGATCAGTCTCGTGGAAGGGAGTTTTGATATTGTTACCGTAAACGGAGCTAGAAGAAGCGTACACTAATGGGTGTTCCTTTAAACCAAGTTCAACCAGTACTTCCAATATATTAACAGTACAGTCAACATTATTCCGTGTATATTCTAAAGGATGTTCCAAACTGTATCGGACACCAGCCTGTGCCGCTAAATGTATAAATCGGGTTATGTTGTGTTCTTTGATAGTTTTTTTTAGTTTATCAACATCACAAACATCACCTCGTACGAATGCTATATCTCTTTTCTTTAATTCGTCGATTCTTTTCTCCTTTAATTCAACAGAGTAATATTGATTAACGTTGTCGTACCCAATGGGTGTAATTCCAAGATCTTTCAAAGCAATTGCGGTATGCATACCAACAAACCCTGCTGCTCCCGTCACCATGACATTAAATTTTGGACCATGTGGGCCCTTGAGTTCATCCATACGCCTACGTGTCATTGGACGACTAGCTCGTTTGTACGCTTCTTGGGGGTGGAGTTGTTTAGATAGTATTGGTGCATCGTCCAAAGGCATCGAAAAAGATGTCATAAACACGGTTGTTTTGAACGTAGTTAGGAACATCGTAACATTTATGCACGCGGAGATTGCTAAAAGAAATCCGCAATACAGTAAAAGCAGATTATTGCCTTTATTCATTGAGGAATGACACACCATGATGGATGGATCTGTACTGTTGTTATTATTTGTGACCTTCGCTCACCCCTTCACATCGACAAGACTAGATTGATTCTACAAGTACAATGTACTTCAAATTAAAAAAAAAACTGAAGCAGAGAGCAGAGGAACAATGTTTAAGAATTAGAAGCAAAAGAGGTATTTTGTATTTTGTGGCTAACACTTATCACGCGATTAAAATAGCGTTTTGTTAGTTATTTTTAGAGATAAAAGCTTCAAAATTATTAGCTCGTTTTCATCATTATTCCCAGCGGGGTGGGTCGCACTAAACGGACAGACGTCTCACAATATGCCTGACATACTCTTGTTTTATTTCCCCCAAAAGTTTAGGGGTATATCCTCCAAGGGGTAATGGTACTGTACTACTGTACTGTGATCTCATCAGATCATTGTTTGTAAAATTGACTTTTATTCCTATTGAGAGCGAGGAAACAAAAATCATATTGTGTGGATCATTCACTCAAATGTGTTGGCATCACGACATGGAATTTACTTGCTGCCTTATCACTGTATTGTACTGACCAGGACTAGTGCTATTGGCTGGTACACCAAGCCAATTGACACTGACCTACTATAATCCAAAAACAGGTTGAACAAATGCTGCCAATAATATCACTTCTATGAGTCTTTTGATTGCACACAGTATCAACACAAGGAAATTGTTTGTACTTGCACAGCTCATTTGTAAGATTCAATTACCATGTCCATGAAACCCTATAGAATAAAAGATGACTCTGAATGTAGAAATGTATGCACACTTTGTACAGACTTACTTTTGTACACAACAAGATACAATTTTGATCACGCATCGATCTGATATCATTCAGGAGCATCAAAAAAAATTTAGTTAGATTTTTTCTGCGTTATACTATATTCTGTGTACTGTATTGAAGAGGTTTATCCTAATTTA
>Ga0115007_10002563_pt1 | contig 11133 bp, 7 predicted proteins | sample ArcOceMetagenome_2_FD_87166 | JGI IMG/M metagenome (GOLD analysis project Ga0115007, IMG submission 87166) | Marine eukaryotic phytoplankton communities from Arctic Ocean - Arctic Ocean ARC135M Metagenome | ecosystem: Environmental > Aquatic > Marine > Oceanic | place: Arctic Ocean | collected...
ACAACTGTAATGTTGGTGGGACGTAGGTGGGTGCGGCAAATATTGTTTGACGGGAGCGCACAGTATTGGTCGTTTGTTTTCGTGGGTGTAGTGGTTGTTTTTGGTGGTCGGGTTGTGGTAATGGTGTTGGTGCATTGAGGGAAGAGGAAGAGGTAGCGGCAGAGGCAGCAGCAGGGGGAGAAGTAGATTCTTTTGTGTGGTGTGTGAGTGGTTCCAATAAGGTGCCTGTCCTGTGTACTACATGTACAGAGGTGGCAGATAGGTGTTGTGCGTGGTACTGGTGGCTGGTTGAATGTTGAATGTGACCAGCACATCAATCCTTTAATATGCGATGCACGTTATTATTCCAATGACGTTGCTAATGTGAGACAAATTGATGTTGTCATTTCAGAACCACCTCTTTTTTATATTCATGTGTGCAGCGCAAATTAATGGGCAGGTTGCTGTGTGTTGTTCTATTGTTCTGTGGTAGTTGCACGGGTCTATTGTCTTGGTGCAATCCGTGTTAATTTCCCAAATAATTAAGTGAAAGTGCTGATTTGGTTTTGCCAAATGCAGGGTGGTTGGATTTTTGGGGCGAAGACGGTCCTTGTTTTCTTTGTTTCAGTTCTCTGGATTTGTCAATGAACAATTGTGATTGTTCACTAATCACTTTGCTTCGTTCTTCGTAAAGATCAATTTCAAAAGCAGCATCCAATATGTTTTGTTGTCGTCGGTTGGGGGCAGGAAATGCATTTGATTGTGGTCTTAAACCACAATCAATTCGCGTCCTGTGTGACACCTGCACATCAATCCCTTGGTCAATGTCAAAATGTATTGAGTGCCAAGGATCAGTCACCCCCGGGATGTAATTGGGGTCTTCTTTGTATTCTTGATGGTCGTACGGTTCCAAACGATCGTCAATGGGTGCACCAAGTTGAGAAAGACAATTCCATAATCTGCTTTGGTCGACCGGTGCTCGAGTGGCGGCAGATTTAGAAGTGGAATTAGAAGTTCGAGGAGTCTCTGTGCCAAACAGACTGGAAAAATTGAAGGGTCGACCATTGCTGTCGATTAAAGCGGGTTCTGTTTCTAAACCATTTTTCTGTTGATCACGTTGATGTTGTAAAGTTTTATGCGGCAGCATCAGATCAGGAGAGGAGCCAGGCGGGGCAACCAAGGGTGACAGAACAGATGCGTTTAATGAAATCAAGGCTTTTTGTTTGTACGGAATGAAAGATGCGTTATAAAAAATGGCCAGGCTGGGTCTTCGCTTCAGTCTACTCTTGGCCCCCCAACTGCTCGACGTGTAATCCATCTGGGCCTGGGGAACACTCCCGACCAAGGAAATGGACAGTCCGGGCAGAGATCTAAGGTCTGAATTCAGGGACGGCATTGAATTCAAAGTGGTTGTGATTGGTGCGACCGATGTTGGTAAAACAAGTTTGACGATACGTTACGTCCATGACGAGTTCCATGCCTTTTCCAACGCTGTACGTAACTTCTCACGACCTTTTGTCATTGTTCTTGTTCATCGTCTTGTTCAACCCCACTGACAAGATTTCATCCACAAAAATGCCCTTTGTTTGGTTTCTTCTTCGTTTCCTTTGTTGGTTTTGTGGTGTGTATCTTTTCTTGTCTCGTCCCATTTGCATTTCAGACCATTGGTGCGTCCTTTCTTCAAAAACATGTGACGGTAGATGACAATCGAATTACACTGCAAATATGGGATACAGCGGGTCAAGAACGATTTCGAGCCATGGCCCCCTTGTATTATCGCAAAGCCAAAGCCGCCGTGGTTGTGTTTGATGTGACCGATGATCGTACTTTTCGTAAAGCAAAGGGATGGTTGGATGAATTGAAGAAACATGTTGCGAGCAATGTAGTCTTGTGTGTGTGTGCAAACAAGGTAGACATGTTGGAAGAGTATGGTGGTAAAATGCCAATGGGTGCTGTGCCGGACGATGAATTGCAAGAATACATATTGGAAGAAAATGCAGAATTGTTTTATACCAGTGCTAAAAACAATATTGGTGTGGAAGGCTTGTTTGAAAGTGTTGCTCGAAAATTGCTCAAATTGTTCTTGAAAGAGAGAGCGAATGAACTGTTAAGAGCAAAGGATGCGAATAAAAAAGGTGGGGCTGGTAGTGGTAGTGGTAACCAGCATAACAATGGGAGAGACTCTGATCAAACACTGAGTAAAAGATTAAAAATTAGTGATCCCAAAGCCAATAGCAGAAAGAGTGAAGGGTGTTGTTGAAATTTTGGATTAGCGTTGGTGGTGGTGGTGGTGGTGGTGGTGGTGGTGGTGATGGTGGTGACTAGTCAATGATGAGTTCCCTGTTCCATGCTTCGTTGTACGGTAACAGTTACGATGTAAGTAGTAACAAATAAATAATCATACAAATTACATGTTTTTCTGGTGGATGGTGGAGGACTACGATTATGAATTATGAAAATGTGCGTGTACACCCGGTGTACACGTGGTACACTTTTCACGCCACCATAAATGTACTGTTGTACATACATAGTAGATACCAGATCTGTTATTGTTCAAAATTTTCAAAATTTTCATTACCGACTGTTTACCTGGTACTCCTCTCGAGTATTTTATATATTATATATTACCATGTGTCGGTATTGTTGCCTCAAATTGTTTTTATTACCCAAAAAACCAAAATTGGTCCCGAAGGAACCCGCGGGTATTTTTTCCTTTTTTTTTTTATTATTATTTGATCTATATAAGAAAGATCTTTTCAAAATTTCAAAATGTTTTTTCGACGGCACCCAAACAAAAATACGTTCGGGCAGTCTGCATATGAATGTACATGGGCACATCCGTATTATCTTTTTCTTTTTTTGGTGTTTCTGGAAGCACAATTAGTGCAGCAGGTACTTGCTTCAACATCTTCAGTGACAACCGTTTGAATCTTTTTTTTCACTTGCTGCGCTAGTTTTCTTTGTTTCTCTTCTTTCTCTTCTTCTTCAATGGCATAGATGAATTCAATGGCAACCAAGTGACCTTGCGTGGCGGCAGCAGAAAAACACTGTCGGGATTTCTCAAACGATTGATCAAAACCATCGCCGCAATCGTACAACACACCAATGTTAAACCAAGCACGAGGGTAGAAACCGTTCCCGGACACGATTGCCATTTCATACCAATCTGCCGCACATTCATACGATTGTTCGATGCCCTGGCCATTTTCGTACATCAACCCCAAATTAAACTGAGCGTCGGGATCGCTGCCCAGTGTTGCTGCTTGCTTTAGTAATTCGGCTGCTTTTGTATACGATTGTGGGATACCGTTCCCATCAAAATATCTCGCGGCTAAAATAATCTGTGCCCAAGTTTTACCCCGTTCAACCCAATGCAACAATCTGCGAATGTCTTCTTTGGATCCATCCACGACCGCATGCGCTCGGCAAAGGGGGCATCGGTTCTTGATATCGGTCGGACATGCGTGGGCACACGTTTTATGGACACCTTGGCCACAACAAGTAAATCTGACAAATTTTCTATCGTCCTTCGGTAACATTTCTAAACAGATTGGACAGTTCAAGGCCGAGTTAATGTGGTCGTATTGAGGGTGGTGGTGGTGGTCGTACTCTTCCGCTTCTTCAATTTTTTCCTCTCCCTCCTCTTCTTTGCCACAGTTGTCGTTGTTTGTAGTGACATCGGCCTCTTTGTCTTGAAAAAATCCAAGAAACAATTTATATTTTTTGTTTTTGTTTTGCAAACAATACACCGAAGTATGGTTTGTAAACAATGAACGGTCTTTACGGTAATTAATAATGTCAGCACCAATAACATCAGTCCCAGATGATAACGATGCCGTCAAACTGGACAACGAGTGTCCTTCGTGCGTCTTTGGGCCTTGAAGCGGGCCTTCAAGAAACTTCATATTTTTTCCAACAACGTCAGAAGCTGAAAAACCACACATGTTTTCCCAGCCTTTGTTGACGGCCAACACTTGATTGTCTGAGAACAGGGCACAACTCACGTTGTCAAGTTTGAGCAATACGTGTTCGAACATTGCAAGGGCGGTTGTTTTGGAGCGCCAAGCTTTGCGGTCCATGCATATTGTTGGAAACATGGTTAGCCTTCCACTAGATCTACTGGAAGTGTATAGGTTGTAGGGAATTGGGAAGTTCTGTCGAAAGAATCAAGCAATAATTATTTGGTAGTACGCTTATATACTTGGCAACTTTAAAGTTACATTTTACCCACTTGCGAACGTATTCAAGTTTAGGAAATTACGTCAACACGACACAGAATTCTGGCACGGTTTTCGTTGGCGTTGCTGGCAGGTTTTTTTTAATTTCCAAACGTGCCGTTGCTGGCTGCTGCTGGCAGCAAACAAGAATAAACCTTTCCTACCTGCCCTGACAGTTGCAATGCTGACCCATCCATGACAGCAGCAAACAACCCCCACGGTCGGTAAAGACAAACCATTCAAACCCTTCCAAAATGCCTGTGAAAGCCCTTCATTCCACTTCAAAGCTAACTAAACCAGAACGCAGGGCTCTTCAATTGGAAGCCAAAGTATTGAAAAGACTGACACACATAAGAAACAATCCTCGCCATGATCGGTATGGTCGCCCGGTGCCGGACGGTAGTCCAATTGGTATGGGGGATAGAAATTGGCTCAAACATTACGGCATTGGTGGTCATTCGTCCGTTAAAACACCAATATTGGGCATTGGTGTCGCAAGAGATTCCTACCTTCAATCGAGTTACCGTGAAAATGAAAAACTTGCCAAACGGATCCTTCAAGTAGACAAACATACACCAAGATCAACTAAAATCACAACAGAAATTAAAAAATGGGTTAAACAACACCATTTGAATTGCGATGCACCTTTTATGGCACAATTGATTCAAGTCTCAAAGCGTGTCAAACCTATATCATCTTTGCAACGTGCACCGTTCAACATTCCCATTGAATGTTTAAAGGAATTACAACCCTTGGTTTATAAATTTGCAAATTATGCTTTACTTGACGCTCGTCAAATGAATGCACATTTTGGGGTATCGACACGAGAACAAATGGCAAAAGCACAACTGTTTAAATCAATGGGTGTGTTGCCGGAGGGGGCATGTGAAGTGACGTACACTCCAAAATACAAAGCTTTTGATAAATTGGAACCAAGAGTACCTATGTTGCAGAGTACACGGGAACAAATGACAAAAGCTCAATTGTTTAAATCGATGGGCAATCCAGGTTTAGGTTCTGAATGCCATCCGTCTGTACCATACAATCCGACATACAACTATTTGAGTTCTGAACCATCGTCGGTCTCTGCGTGTTTTGGAAAACCATCTGGAAACCCAACTGGAAAACCAACCAAACCAGTTTGGAAACAAATCAAACAGAAAAAAGAAAAAGCAACAGAAAAATTGGCCAGAGAAAAAGAAATGGAACGCTTGTTGCATCAAAAGAGATCGAAAGAATTGGAACGAGTGCATCAAGCAAAATCAAAATCGTTGTATGATTTTGTGGATGACAGTAGCCTCAAGAAGAACGTTCCATGGACAACGCCAATGGAACCCAAACAAAGACAGCGACGACGGGAAGAACAAGAGAATGAACTGGATAATGAAACAGTGGGATCGTTGGACACATTTTTATTGCCAAAAATGTTAAAAACAAAAAACATGGATGGAAAAACACGGTCAAGAAGAACCAGTCAAAGTTATAGTAATCTTCTTGGCAAAAATCAGAGTAAAATCAATCGGTATGGGTCGAAACCAACACCCCAACGATATGTGAAAGATTGGTCGAAACGTCATGCAAGACCCATTAAAATTGTTGTTAAAAAACGGAATCCAGAAGAAATGGCAGACAGTGCGTGTCAAAGTCATTTGGCGACGGTTCAAAGATGCCAACCGACGGAATGGTTGTCGCCGTACGGTGGTGATGATCACGGTCAACATTTACATGCTACAACGGGAACCAACAATAAAGATTGGATGGGTGACGAATGGTTGGATGAAGATGAATACGGTGACATTGACGAAGAGAAATTATTGCATTTTGGTGAAGCCGTGGAGGAACAGCAAGAAGAACAAGAACAGCGGTACGAACAACAACTTCACGAACAACATATAGAAGAAGCAGACGACAGAGCACGCAAAAAAATGGAATTGGGGAAATTAGAGAAACAGTCGGTCCCATTGAATCAACTTTTATTTCCACCAAAACATCAAGCCATGGTCAACGCTATTGCACGTCGAACAGAATTCTTTGGCAAATGTAGAATTGTAAATAAATTGGCACGCCAAAGTTTGAAAAAAGTTCCAGGACGAATAGCAAGCCGTGCTACAAAGTATGAAAAACATTCGCACGTTGAAACACCACGAACAGCTGCGATTGCTGCTGCTTACCATTCTGGAATCGTACCTCGATTCATTCCAATGTCGTTTGCAGATGTTCAAAAGGATGGAATCTGTGATTTAAGTCATCGCAGCATGAATTCCAATGTCTTGGTCACATACTTGGAACGGGTGCATGCTGCATCAATCACTTCTTCCATCAAAGATATCCATGATGTTAAAATATTATTACTCAATGATTCCAGATTAAATGATACAGATGCGGCTTTAATTATTGCAATGTTGGCAAAATTAAAAAAAATTGAACGTATCGATTTGTCAAACAATAAACTTGGGATGCACACTGCAGAAGCTCTCATTCATTTAACACAGTCGTGTCCAGCACTGGTAGAAATCTTTTTGTCCGGAACACTGGCACAACATTCACTGGCTTCAAAAACATTGTTGTCTGGGTGGCAAACTTCCCAATTCATTAAACTGGATCTCAGTCATAATCGTATTTCTTCCCTTTCGAGCATCAAACAAATTTCGAGATTGGTTGCAACAACAACTGTATTGGAACATTTGAATCTCGGTTGGAACAATTTCGGTGCCAAAGGTGGTGTATTGGTGACCAAATCCTTGCTTGCAAATAAATCATTGAAATATTTATCACTTTCTTTCAATGGAATTGGAGACCAATCAATTGCAATCCTTGCTCAAGGTGTATCGAAACATCCATCTTTGTTAACCATAAATGTGGATGGCAATTCGTTTGGAGACGACGCAGCCCTTCGATTGGCGAATGCAATGCTTTGTACACTCAAAGAACGAAAAAACGGTGGTGGTGGTGGTACGATGTGCAAAGCTTTGATGCGACACAATAAAATTTCGCAAAATGTAACTCAACAATTGCTCGGGAAAACGTTTCACGACAAAAGAACAAATAGAGGAATGATGTTGGAAATCTTTCCTGTAATTGTTGGTGATGGCGAAGGGTCAGTGGACCCCACCGTGTCTGTTGTCTATCAAGTGCCGCGATAATTTTTGGTGGTGGTTTTTTAAGTGTAACGTCACGTGGTGAATTTGTAGTTTTACATTTTCATATTAGTGGGTATAAAATATATACCTTCCTGTACCGTGTGTCTTACAGTATCAAGAATCATTGAGGCAACATACTTTTGGATCAATTCAACATTGAGAATTTTGAATGAATGAATGAATACTCGCCTTATTTCCATATTTTATCTTCTATTTGTACATGTACGTACTCTCTTTTTTCAGAATGTCAGTCATTTTTAGTATAGTTTACCATTTGCTTTTCAAGATCTCAAACATGAAAAATTGCCGGCCCCCTTACCTAAAATCCCACAAATTACCATGGAAGCTCCGACGCCCGGGCCGACGCCCCGGCAGGAACTGCTGAAAAGTCTTTGGCAATCGTTTTCATCGCAAGATAAATCGTATCTTTTACACCTGCATTCTGATCATCAACACAACAGCGTCAATGACACGTCCACAGCTGATCCAAAACCTGTACATGTACCAGCAGCATTGTCCTCCTCCAATCCATTACACTTCAATCCAGCGGATGCCAAATGCCCAACACAACCATCAGTTCTTTCCTCCTCCACATCCACCTCCACCCCACCCACGCACAACAGGACCAACTCATCATTTGCTACCGGTTATACTCGAAGTCGACTCAACGATTTGACCCGACAATTTACAAACGACAGTGCAGAGAGTGACGGCAGCAAGCTAACGAAAGAGGACGCAACAAAAAGGGAACATGAACGTGTTCTTGGTTATCGGATGTCACGCATTTCAAAGATCAAAAAATTCGAAACCATTGCCCAAAAACATGCCGATCAACATTCGAGCAGTCGTTCCATCCTTCGTTCCAAAATATCAGACAATGATTCGAAAATGAACAACAAACGTCGGAAACGGTTGTCTACGAAACGACGTCTTTCGGTGCACAAAAAACCGGGCGAGGCGCTGAACAACACACCGATCGATCAAGTTACCCCACAAATGAAATCAACCAAAACAATCATGACAATGAATGAACAGGATGAAATTGTGTACAATTTATTGACCCAACAAATGATTTTAGAACACACGAGTCAAAGTGGAATGTGTGGTCGCCTGATGACTAAAGTCTACCCTTATTTTTCTCCCGAACCGGTGAGCAGGCGTGCCAAAATGACCGAAATGTTTATCATGGTCTTGGTTGTAGTTAACGTAGCCATGGTTGTCGTGGCAACAGAAATAGATCTGACACTGCCGTCGTCCCAATACCTGCTTGTGTTTGTAGATGCATTTGAGCTCTTTTCATTTGTAATCTTTGCCCTTGAATACGTATTGAGAATGTGGGTATGCATATTGGATGAAAAATACGCCAGGGAAGGAGTGATAATGGGACGGTTGCAATATTTTATAAGTTACAATGCCATCATTGATCTGATGGCGCTCATCCCAACGATTCTAGAATTTTTAACGAACAAAAATAGAGGGTTGTCTGGTACTGGCATCCGATTGTGGCGCGTAATCAGAATAATGAAATTGGAACATTACTCCGCGGCCTTTTTAACATTGCGTGGTGGTTTTGAGCAACAAGGACATCTGTGGCGTTTGGTATTGATCTACCCCTGCGTCGCCTTGGTAATATTTGCGACGCTGCTCACATTCACAGAAACATTGGAAAATGGTGCCGATGTGCACACTGCCCAATATTTTGCATCGATACCACGCAGTATGTTTCCTACTTTGTTGATGTTAAGTGGTGAAGCACCACTTATTGATTTTACGCCCGGTGGGCAAATTGTTGTTGCGTTAATCTCTATTTTTTCACTTGTCATTATGGCAACTGCCACTGGTATCTTAGCCTCCGGGTTTGAATCAGCAATGAGAGAGAACCGTGAAACAAAAACAATCTTAGAAAAGACAAGAAGAGTACTTCGAAATCATATTAAAGAAAACAGCAAAAAAAAAACAAACGAATTAAAACGAAGGGAAAGTGAAAGAATACCAAGTGCAATGGCATCGATGGCAGAAATGATAGCAATTAGAGACCAGAGCGGGTTAATTTTTGAACAGGTGGATCAAGTGGAAAATGTAATGGAGGATGAAATGGAGGATGAAGTGGAGGCTAAGGTGGTGGATGACGTGGTGGATGGGGTGGTGGATGGGGTGGTGGGTGATGTGGAGGATGATGTGGAGGATGATGTGGAGGCAACAACAACCGATACATCCCTTGCTGATAGTGCAACATCTCGTGGTGAATCCAATGTCGATATAGAATTAGTCGTGACGCAAGCCCATGTATCGCGTTCCAAAGCAGACGGGGCCCTTGATAGTACACGTACTAACAATGACAATGTCAATGCCAATGCGACACACTTCCCTGATGACAGCAGTGAACAACCAGATATGCCACCATCACGTGCCATTTCATTTGATTGATTGAAGATTGAACATATAATATTAATATGTGGCCACATATGTTTTCATTAATGAAATAAATCTAGACATACCCCAGCTGTGTATCTTGTGGTGTGTACACTAAAGAACGGCAGTACATTACTTTACATGCCATACATACATACATGGTACCAACTCATTGTGTACGCCTGTGTACTCATTGGACACAGATACTTTTACCCCCTGCACGATACTAGTCTCTTACATCGAACATGTTTTTCACATGCTAATGCTGCTTCAAACATTTCTTTTTTTCGCCTTCAACTTTGCCAGTGAAGCGTCATCACCTCCTAATCCCGTCAACCTAACATTATATGGTCTGCGCCCCATCAACCTTACAACCACCATCGTCAACAAAGACACAGCAGATCCACGTGGGGATATATTTTTCTATTTTGGGGATCGTTTACTCATACACACGGCCTGCCGAAACGATCCGAGTTGGTACCTGTGCAAAGATCAACAGGAATTGGAATACAACAATGTGTATACAAAATATCTAGTCCAAGTCGACTCTACTTTTGGTGGCTGCCCAAGCGGTGCTCGAAATTGCAGCAAGTACGGTGCTTGCAATCCGACAGATAAACAAGGCAACCAGTGGTCGTGTCGACCAACAACCAACGATGTGGGAATTGCCAATGTCTCTGAAAGGTATACAAAACCACATGGTACTGCACCCTGGGACATTTGGAAATTCAAAGCTTCCAAAATGATCGGTGGTTTCTGGTATTCAACTCAACAGGGCGGTGAATGCAATGAAATACCGGGGGGTGCGGCATGTCAATGGAAAATGATTGAAACCCTACAAACACTCAATGCTACATGTGCGAATGATCACATTGAGCACGTAGTCGTGCAACATGCCAGCGACTGTTTGAACACGTGCGCGAATCCAGCGGATAAGACAACGGATTGTTGGGCCAAGTGTTTTTACAACACATTGTTCAGTGGGAATCCCGATATTACACCAATGACGTTGGAGGCAGCTTGGCACGCTGCCTTCAATGGTGGTTGCCCCAATGTTCCTCCTGAAAAGTCTAGAAAATAAGACTACGACTATACAGGTACACGTACGACCCGGGTACACATGTGGTACGTAGTACAAAAGATTCATAAATAAATATTTAGTAGATCACGCCCGTGTTACAACTGTACACAATGTGTACACACATGGACCTGGGACTACCCGGTACATGTGGTACATAAAATACATGGTAATATTTGAAATAAAATAATAATCATATATATAATTATATACAGGTAACTCTAGACATATAAATTACATTAATTTATAATATTATATACCTACCTGTGTACCTGTATCCACCATACCTGTACCTGTACAAAATGTA
>Ga0115007_10002564_pt1 | contig 11128 bp, 7 predicted proteins | sample ArcOceMetagenome_2_FD_87166 | JGI IMG/M metagenome (GOLD analysis project Ga0115007, IMG submission 87166) | Marine eukaryotic phytoplankton communities from Arctic Ocean - Arctic Ocean ARC135M Metagenome | ecosystem: Environmental > Aquatic > Marine > Oceanic | place: Arctic Ocean | collected...
CAAGGATCACATGCAACAGGGAACTTGGGCTTTTCTAATACTCAAAATGTCACCATGGGGCATCATCAGACTCAGACGCAGTCGCAAGAAGATACGAATCGACAAAGCAATGATTCATTCTCTATAAATCATAATGTTCAACAGAATAATAATCATTACTCCGCGAGTCAAGGAAAGCAGCAGCAGCAGCAGCATCAACATCAACAGCAGCAGATGGTGCAGATGCAGTACCAACAGCAATATCCGAAATCACAGCAGCAGGAACAAAAATCGAATGATCAGGTTGTGAATTCTCTAGAGCAACAAATGTACTCACAACAACAACTTTTGCAGCAGTTACAACAGCAGTTTAATATGCAGGGACAATTCGATCCTGGATTCAGGAATAACTTTCATTGAATATGCCATTAAAAAATAAGTAAAGTCTTTTGGCAAACTTCGGTTATCGTGATTAACATGAAGACGAAGCTTCTTTAGTATTCATAGTATAGAGAATTTTTAGTACGCGCTTAATTATGTGTTAATAATAGGATTATAATTACTCTCCTGATTGCTCTGATTATTGTGTTCCCAACACAAATATTTTCTTCCGAAATAGTTCAGACAGCTGATCGTGGGATTTCAAAGCAGTTGTCTTCGGACCATCCCAGCAGTGTTTTAGTTGCTCGTTCTTCTGTTTGGATGGAGAAAGAATGGATATTCGAGCTTCGACGACTCCCAGGCCAAGTTTTTCAACTAACTCTCGTTTCTCGGGAAACAATAACGGGGGTATGTCTAATACTGATGGTTGGATGAGCTCATCACGAAGTTCTCTATGGTTGGCAGAGGCAGAGGTAAAGGCGTTTTCTTTCAGCCAATAATGGTCTAAAGCTTGTCGTGCCGTCAGCCGTTTTGTTGGATTTAATTTCAGTAGTTTTGATACGAGATCAACCAACATCGACGATTCCGCTGCTCTTGGTAGAATATTCTCCCACCGCTTTGTTGTCTTTGTCCCGAAATTTAACTTTCCATAGTCGGGTAGTCTTCTCACGGAAGGCCACGTCGTTTCGTTAGGTGTCCCCAATGCATTGAAAACTAATGAAAGTTGATCGATGACGTTACGTCCAGGCCAAAGTGACCACCCCGCGATCATTTCCGTCAATACGATCCCCGCACTCCACATGTCCACAGATGGAAAAGCTGAAGGACCTCCCAATAAAATCTCGATGGGTCGATAATAAAGCGTACAAAGCCCCTTCTCAACGACATTAATATTATTTGATGGGACAATCTGTTCATTATTCTCCTCCTCAAAGGAAAGGAATGGCTTTGCTAATCCAAAATCACAAAGAATGATCTGTCCCCTCGATGAAACAAGTAGATTGCCAGGTTTGATATCTCTGTGAAGGATTCCATTATCGTGACAATGCGCAATAGCCTCAAACACGTCTCGAAGAATAGTCTTGAGGAAACGAAAAGCTAATGGCTGTTGGAAGTTCCGCCGCCTTATTGTCAGAATTTCATTTAGATCCATGGGACAGTAGGGAAAAACAAGTGACAAAGACCCGTGATTACTACCTCCCTCTTTACCAGGATAGACAGCTACCAATGTAGCGATGTTGGGATGCGGATGAAGCAGTCGTAGGGCAAGTAATTCATTAAATACTTCATTTGAGAGTTGTTGTTGCTGTTGCTGCGACTGCGACGACTGTTGCGATTGCCCAAAGAAATTACCACCGCCACCACTACCACCACCACCATCTTTCGTAATAGCGTTGTGAATCTTCTTCACAGCTACAAAGGAATACAACGAGAAACTACTGTGCTCGGCGGCAGATGATGATGATGATTGTTGATGACTATGACTACGACTGCGACGCCGAACGGCGATTGAAAGTTCACCGAAGGCCCCACGAGCAAATGTTGAATTTCCTGCTCTAATTTCGTGAATATCATCTTGTCCAAATGGCGATAACAACCGATTACCTATGTCTTCATAATTTTCATCGTCATTATGAAAAGACGTCATGACGATATCGTTGTGGTTGAGATCATTGTCTTGTTGTTGTATTTGATGGACGTTTTTATTTGTATTTTCTTGTTCAACATCGCCTTTTTGTCGTTTATGATCTGTCATTATTTGATTGCCAACATCAAACAGGTGATCCATTCAATCATCGCAATGGTAATTGCTAAGGAAATGTTCATTGATCATTGGATATTGGATCATCTGTGGACTGTGGACGTAAAAATGTACGTAAAACTTGTGAAGTGTCGAGGTTTGTAAAAGAAACTGAATCAGTACCTGTGCTAGAATACCAACAATACCTTTTATAACCATACCCTCTATTTTAGCATGACTTTTTTCATTGTTGTTGCTCTTTTGTATCTGATACTTTTAAATTGTAGGGCATGTCATCATGGATCCAGAACATGCTTGATGTCTCTTCTTTCTTCTAGAACAGTGTACTGGGTGGGACCTTAATTGGCCCACTTTCCACTTCCTGAATATACAGTATTCAGTCCAATGATAATATATATGCACTATTATTGTGTGCTTTGATTCAGAGCCTGACAGTTGACAAAACCCCACTGAGATTCTTTCCACTACAGGTAAATACAGTAGTAAGCATACGAGAAGCGGTTACAGATCTATCTATCTACGTCTAACAAAAATACAAAATTGAGAAGAAATTGTGATATATTTTATTATTATGATAAATAAATGTATGATAGACTTAAGAGAAGCAAATAGTTGGATTATATTTAGAAGTTACTTCATCTACTCAATAGGGTGATACATTTCCATATCATAGTGTGATCAACCTTCCATATCAAAATACTCTTTCGATTGATGTTTTCTTTTTTTCTTTCGTTTTCGCTCGGCATGTACACGGTAAGGTAAAGTTATGACTTAATTATCATATATCATATATTACGCTGGTTATCAAGGTTATCAAGGTTCGTAATAGTCAAGTCAAGTCAAGTCAAGCAGTCGGTTTGGTTTTCCTTCAAAGCACTGATTGAATAGAATGGAACATACTGATGTTAACATCAAGAATCTGTACAAGGTGGAAAGGGCTATCTGTGAATCAAATAAAACGTGATTGTCAGTCAACAATCTGGCCTCACAATTGTCCGTTTTGCACTGTCACTTTGGGCCGACGAAAAGACAGGCACCGAGTGTTATTGCATCATGCATCATGGGAGTGAATACAATTGAGGCGTGAGGCGCGAGGCTGGCAGCGAAAAGAAGGTTCAAGCCAGGCTTATCATGTTTCAATTTCTTTTTCTCCTTCTATTTTCATTCCCAAAACTTCCACCATTCTTTTTCTACTATGATGTGTCCATTCTTTGAAGGAGATTTCGTGATCTTTCCAATTAAATATTTCTTCCAATGATTCTGTCCTGATTTAGAATGAAACATCAAATCTTTTGTAGAATCAATACCACCACCTATCTTTTTCATTAAAGAATATTTACCCCCAGGATGATGTTCGACGTAGTCTGTAACATCGTATATATTATCACCAGCCACAATCCATGCAGATGCTTCGGTATTATGACGCTGAATTTCAAATCGTGTATAATAATGAAGTGTATTAGTATTATCATTTCCTTCAATACTACTGGAACATGACTCTGATGACGACTCTGATGAAACAGAAGCTGGACAACTACTATCTTCCCTTATCTTCGACGAGAGCATTTCCAACATATGCATTTCTTCTCTTTCTTGATTATTCTCTGGTACTACCGTTAGTATGATTGACATCGTGGAAATTTTTTTATTCGTGTTAGAACGTTACTTTTATTGATTCGATTCCTTCGTTGATTTATTTTGTGTGGTAGCTACTTTTTCTTCTTAATGCCTTTTCATTTCGCATTTCTACGATGCGATTGAACAACTTCGTGTGTCGCTGTAACACATACTTGTAGTTAAGTTTGTTTAATTTGTTTCAGATACGTTTGTCATCGAGGGAGTGTGTGTGACACGCAACAATTCTAATTCTATGGCCCATATTCTACTCCCTCCGTGCAACGAAATTTATCCACACGGATAACTGCGATAGAAACTTTTACGTAATAAAATCACGTTGAATGATTGAGTTGAGTCGAACACTTATAATTTTATTTTATTTTTTTACTCTGAATTAACGTACTTTTTTAGCTAAAATTCCATGCGATATCCTCGTGATTAACTTTCGTTGCACGGAGGAAGTAATTCAACATAGCATGCCTTTTTTTCATTTAACAACAGCGAACCATGGTCGCGTTTAATTATCGTCCACTTCGCTTTAACATCATACACACTGATACGATTCAGTCGAGTCTGCGCGCGCAGCATGGTGTCATTTTAGAGCGTAGTAGAACAGTGTGATATTTCTTGTTGAAAATAATATATACTACTATACTTTAGTTAGGGTACGGTAGGGTTGATCTATACTTGAAAGGGTTGTTTGGGCTGGATTCATTAATGCATAACATAAACAAGCTGGAAGCACTGATATGATGCCGACTATTACTACAAAGTTATTTTCATTTATTGATATCATCAAGCAAGTCGTCGTCTCCACTCCTTCTTCAATCCATATTATATTATTAGATAGGAATTGATGTTTGATAGAAGTTGGATCATTACTAATTGATGTATGATGACACAGTATCAGAACTCTGAAAATTAGATCATTATTTTTGCAATGAAACCCATATCGATACAATAGATAGTTGTAGGGGACCCATAATATATCTATATATATAATCTTGCAAGATAAGAATTAAATAATAAGACAAACAAATGAACAAATAATAATAATGATAGATAATGCAACATTGCCTTTTGCAAAGGGATACCAACCAGAACTTGATGTAACATTTGAACTTACTTGATCTACTGTAGCGTTATTATGTTCATTCTATCAATGTATCTCAAATGAGAATACTTGGAGACGGAAAAATGGTTTTGAACGAACTGCCGATCAGTTCTAATATTTGGGGAGAAGATTATCCGGTAATTTTGAAAGCCTCCGGGCTAGGTCTCAGATAAGCAAAGAACCCAATATGTACTGTAGTACAATGTACTCGTACTATTCGCCTCAATCATACACACTAAAAAATTAACGCATCAAAAAGGTCTTTTTGTGGCGTTAGTCAAAGCAATCACACGATTAGACATATCAATAGCATCGAGAATTTTGGTTTAGGTTAATTGCGTTTTTATTTTTATGCTTATGCCTTTAGTACAGTTAAGTAAAAGAAACGATATGTATATGTCGTGTGTGATCGTAATAATTTGAAATTGCGGAGGTTTTAGCGTTTTAGCAAACCAAATCTGTGTCGATACAAAATAGAAAACAATACTTCTCGAGCTTTTTCTGTGTGCTGTAGAAACGCGTACAGTAGAGAACAAATTGATGTCAATACAACATAAAATATACTTCTCGAGCTTTTTATAGTAGAAACGCATACAATTTTAGAGAAGAATCGAAGAATCAAATAGACACAAAATAACATACCTTCTTCATCTTTTACCAAACAAACACATCATAAAATCAAATTCTGAACCATCGCATTCGAATAGAAACAACGTATATATAAAACAACAAATATATCATGATGAACTGCACAGAAGATCCTGCAACGCTCCAAAAGGTTTGCTGTGAGCTTGAGGACCTACGTCTTCAGGACAGTATTACTAGCAGCATGAATAGCACCACTTGTGACGGCATGCCATTTCCGAATACCTGCCTGCATATTTTACGGTCTATACCAGGAAATTCTCGTTGCGTTGATTGTGGCAATCATAATCCAGATTGGGCAAGTGTCACATATGGGGTTTTATTGTGCGTGCGATGTTCGGGACGTCATCGTTCGTACGGTGTAGCGACCTCACGTGTTCGAAGTATTTCAATGGATAATTGGTCGTATTCCCAAGTTTTATCCATGTTAGAAGGGGGCAATGAGCAGCTACATAATTTTTATGATCGACATGATATGTGCGATAAGAGATCAAGAGTTTTTGAAAGAAGGTATCAAACCAAGGCAGCTCGATTCTATCGAAATAATATGGAAAGTCATCTTTCCAAAATAAGACAAATTGGTCTATGGAAGGGTCGAGCCGCATCTAGAAAAGCCGCGAAAACGAATCATCATCATCATCATCACAATAACAAACCAACGAAGCTTGATGTAATTAATCAAACTGTAACCCATCGCCAGGTAACTGTCCAATAACAAACCAGGGGGAGACGAGTGAGAGAGAGAGGGGGGATAATAATTACACACTATACAGTACATCAAATGAGTAATAAAAAATATGCGCATTATTTATGAATAGTTGTACTGCATATTATAGATATAATTAATTATAGCAAAATATTTACTGATACAACGATATAATACTGACTGATGGTAGGCTACTTCTGTAATAAGAAGTGCAAATAGTGTAGCTAGATTTGAATCTGACGAGTTCCATCAGATACGATAGGTTTTTCGACGCCACTTTTAAAAGATATATGGATTGTCATTTTAGTTTCATATTATCTGAAGGCTTAAAGTGGTGAATACTTGGTATTGTCAAACTTGTGCGGATACTTTGTTGTTATCTATTAGCTAGCTAGGGGTAGAGTACGTGCGTAGAAAAAAACCTGAATGGTAGTATTCAATAGTAGTATTCAATACTCTTTCCTATGATTCCGAGGAAGATCCTTGGTGCACAATGATGATCACGATCATCACCGTAATATTCAATAATGTACTTTTATTACTGTATTATTATTATTAGTAGTAGTATTCATACTATTTATTTATTTGTTGAGTGTGATTTGTAACAATTGTTCATTAGGGAAATAATCTTTAGGATTTGGTCGATATTCTGGATCAACAAAGAATACATCCCACGTTGATCGTATTCCACCATGTTTTTCCCATATAGCTGCTAGACTCGTTCCAACAAAGTCAGGTGCAAAACGTGAATTTTCTCCATTGATCTGTAAGCTTGCTCCTAACGTAGCTGGTTCATAAATACTAACTAAGCAATTAGCCGTTCCGACCATAGTAAGACTTTCATCGTCCAATTTATCAAATATCGGTACACTGTCATTATTATCGTCAGACGATCTGATACGAAAATTCCTACAATATCCACTACGTTTGAACAGTTCTAATACTTCAACTATAGCAGGAATAGTACTAACAAGGACACCGTCGGTCTTGTCCTTATTGGAGGACAGTTGTTGTTGTTGTTGTTGTATCATCCCATCTGTTTCAAGTTTATTGATAATCATCCGACCAATATTACGAACGAATCGATCACGATTTTGATTGTTTTCTATTAACTCTGCTGCTGTTTTCCATAATGCATACGCTGTAAAATCAAAATAATATTGATCGGAGATATCTTCTTCCTTCCATGGTGCTTTCGAAAAGAAACTTCTTTTTGTTTTTTCACGAATTTCATTAACTCGTAATTGTATATCCTTTGCAATATCATCTGCGGTGCTTTTCTTCTTAACTGAACCATCACCATCACCACCACCACCAGTACTTTGTTGCTGCTGCTGCTGAACTTGTTGTATCAACGCTTGGACCGGTATACAATCTGGCGTACATTCATTGTTTAATAGTATAGGAAGGAGTGATCCATTTAGTTTTCGTGGGGGAGGAACTGGAGGTTGATCTGTTGATGGTAATATACTTCCTTCCTTTTTATTCCCCTTGACCAAATCACGTATATAATATTCCAAATCTAATTCAGCAGCACCTTTCGCTCGAACGGTAGAAGCAGCAGCAGCATTGGCTGGTTTACTAGGAAAAATCATAGTCGATGCCACTGTTGCTGTCGTTGTAGTTATCCCTGCTAAGATTAATTGTCGTCTTGATATTTCTACTACATTTTTCGCTAAGGATGATGATGTTGACGACGACGACGACGATGATGATGGCGCCAAACCAAGAACGGAAGATGCAAAATATATAACAAAAACGAAGATTATTCCAGAAAATCTTATCCGTGATCGTCGCCGATGATGGTAGCTTGCACTACCCATCGTATATGTTCGATTACGATTGTTGTACATGTACTTGTACGATAACTCTGGCCAGCATCAAATTACAAACAATGCCGTAGATGTATGACAACTACTACATTCAATTTAACAACATACAACATACCAACATACCGTACATTATCAAAAATCAAAGAAGAAAGATGAATGATGATCACGATGATGACGACATTCGTGAATGGGAATTCGAGAATGAAAAGTGACATGATGATGTTTATGTGTTTGTGATTGGATTTTGATTATATTTGTTCACATTTTGTTTTTACTGACACAGAAGCAATAATCGCTGTTCAACACGGTCGCCATAAAACAACTCATTCTCGTTCGTTTGGGGCATAAATACAGTAGTTTTTTTTAGAATTCTTTCCATATATATATATATTTGAATTCTGATCTGACACATTCTCACAGAAAGAAGAAATTAGCTGCACTTCGCCGTGTTAGCTACAGTAGTACAACTTTGGGATCACACCCGCCCTGCTGTCACATCGACACGAATAACAAACATCATTACCTGCTTCTAACTAACTTACTACTGTAGTAGTTCAGCTCTTATGATTGGATTCCATCACCGTATGAATTCCCGCCAACAACTTCTCTGATTCATTCATTTTACTAATTACCGAAGCTGAGAGAGAACTTTCTTGAATCAAGTTTGTACGGCAAGATAAGATAGATTCACACTTTTCTTACTGAAACACAAATAATATCCATAACTAATATCTAACATCCATTCAATACTCACGAATTTATATTTTATAGTAAGGAAATAATTAATTCTCAAGATGCAGCAGACTCCAAGTATTACGAGACGAACACGACCACGACCACGACGAAGAAAAAGTGGTGCTGATGATGGTGGTGTACCGGTAATAATTGACCGCCATGATGATCCGTCGTGTTGTGATGTTGTTGATGATGATGATAATGTTGCTGGTTTTGCTGGCAAGATTCTTCCTCTTTATAAGCAAAAAACAAAAACAAGCCTTTCATCGATGGGTGCACTATCAAGATTGACAATATCTACAGAGGATACATATGAAGATGAATTAAGTCAATTTTCATTATCGGAAGATATACCTTTAGAGGTTGTTATTATCAATGATGATTATGGAGCAGTTGGTGGTGGGAAGAAAATTCCATCATCAATACGAGGAGGACGCGATGATGATGCTGCTTTTGACCAGGAAGAAATGGACCGTCGCTTAAAAATGTACGAAAGTGTAATTTCATCATATAAGCATAAATTGAAATCATCTGAAAATTTAAACAATAACTTACAAAAGTTCCTTAGACAAACACAGGGATATGCAGAAAACCTATTAAGTGATCGTCAGGAACTAATAACAGTAATAGAAGACATTGAAAAGGAAGACAATCGAAGAGTCGATCAAGAGCTTATGATGAAGTTTATACTATGCTCGAGTTTATTGTTTAATCTTTTTGGTGGGTCACATCTATTCCTTACTGGAGCTGTTGTTCTTCAACTTATTGTAACAATTGTGAACATAGCAATTTAATTTTGAAACAAAACGTACAAATGAAATAATGAAGTATGTATACGGGTAATTTATCATCGTGTTTTTTTGCTCTATTGTAATAATATGTGATATTAATTAATGTAGCACGGTAATAATCGAATACGTCGTGGTATTTGTCATCCATAAGAATAATTATAAGAATAAACTAAGGCCTTATTTTCAGAAAAAACATCTAATTTCTAACTTCATTACATAAAAGAATTCCTTTACACACAATAGTAGATAGTAGCAGTTAGCTATTTCAATTTTCTTACCATCCTTTCATATATGTGTCTTCCATGCAATGCCTTGGTTTATCAAGCAGAATGTACCAACAACAACAAAAAATGGTGCCAAAAGAAATCATACTTGTGTTTAAATTGGAATGTGTGTGCTGATAATAAGATATTTAGTTAGTTGTCTATATAATTGTGTATGATTGAAAAAACTGCTACTACCTAAGACCATCCATGCCATGGGATCTCAACAAATAGAGTGTGCTGATAATTATCTTGTACTTAGATAGTACTAAGGAGGCTAATGACACACGCACTAATGCTTACTGTTGGTCTCCCTACCAAAATGTGGTGTTGGTGTGTAGATTGGATATATAGTAAAATTGAATATATATATGTGTACGGTTTTATTTGCCTGGGATAATACAAGACCTTTGCATAATATATAAGAAGATATAGCACATTCAACAACAAACAAATTATGACTATCATCAATTTACCCTGACTGCTGAGCTCTTCTTGCTTACTACATGCATGTTTAACGTGTGTTTCACATATACATTGCGCAAATAATGTTGTGTGCGTATACTTTAGGTGGTGGTACACTTACTTTTTTCAAAAATTTGCATATGCAATTTACCAAATTTTAACCCCTATTTTTTACTAAATATCAGTAAAAAGAGACAGAACCAATTATTTGGTATTATAGTCTACTCATAACAGGGGGATTTAAAGTCGCAAGCATCCACATCACGCTTCGGATTGATGTAATTTCCATGGGGATTTAATTATTAAAATGCATAGTATAACTCAATAAAAAGATACGAAAGAAAAAATAGTAAACAAGTAGAAGCAGAGAAAAGGAGAATTTATCACCCCTCTTCTCTCACAATTAAGTTTAGCAGCAATGTATTTAATAAACAACACTGTTTTTGTGTTGATAGTATCCTCAAACTTTTGTTGGTTGGTGTAGTACATACCTAACCTTGTATCCAAGTTCAGCAACACCACCTTGTCAATTGAGGGAATCAGAAGACATAGATTATTGTCATGAAAAGTTTGGTTTGTTAGTGACAATATATGTTGATTCAAGTTGATGATAGCATTATGAGGATGATATCTATTTATTTTGTTAGGGGTATGCTGTAGCAGTCACTGTATATCCCCATGTAGTAACGACACACACACAAAGAGCGATATTTTTACACGAAGTTTTGCGCGAATAATACTATATGTAGAAAGCTCTGTAAATCCGCGGTTCGTACTACGTCAACATCAACAACATGTACTTAGTAAGTATGTTTTAAAAAAACACACAAAATTACAA
>Ga0115007_10002565_pt1 | contig 11123 bp, 4 predicted proteins | sample ArcOceMetagenome_2_FD_87166 | JGI IMG/M metagenome (GOLD analysis project Ga0115007, IMG submission 87166) | Marine eukaryotic phytoplankton communities from Arctic Ocean - Arctic Ocean ARC135M Metagenome | ecosystem: Environmental > Aquatic > Marine > Oceanic | place: Arctic Ocean | collected...
AATTAACGAATGAGGAATCAAAATTAGTTGAAGAATTGGTAGCTTAATATAGTTTCAATTTGATAAACCTAATAAATCAAAGCCGTTCTATTAATTTAGAGTTGTTTTTTTATTTAGGACATTGGATGTCGTGTTCTAAACTATTGTACCAAATTACATTTACAGTATAATTAATAATCAAAATTAGGTGTGTTATATTACACCTAATTTTATTATTTAAAACTCACTATATTTATACAAAGAAACTAATAATCAGTAAAAATAAAAATACTGGATTTTTTTTGATTGACATCCAACGGCATTCTTAAAACTAAAAAAGGGATGTAGTTTTTAGCAAGCAGAGTGATCGTTATGATACTTTAAACAAATTAGCAACAGTAGCTTTGCATAAATTAAATAACAATAAACAAAATGGGATTATTTAAGTACGAAAAAGAAAGAGAAAAGGCACGGTTAGCGGAAAAAACTAAAAGAATAAAAAAAGCACAATTAGAAGGAGAAAAAGCTTACAGCACAAGACACAATAAATAAAAGGATATAAAAATATTAATATGCAGATATGCTGCACACTTCAATTAGATATTTGCAAAGTAATCATTAAAAAGTATTAAATATGACCGATCCTATGAGTTTTTTCCAATCTTTAGTTATTAGAAATAACTTCACTATTCATGATGGTAGGCCTTTATGGAAATACTCTTTAAGTGAAGAGGATTTAGATCTGTTAAAAAAAACTTTACAATTTGCAGATCCCTTAACTATAGATCCAAGAGATGTTGCACTTTACTATGCGCAATGGTGGAAAAAGTGCTATAATGGAGGTAAACCAAGTAAAAATGAAGTATTTGATACTGTAGGGGGAAATAGTAGGTTTAATTTTACTGAAGAGATCTTTTACAAACTAGCCAGAAAGGGAGCTCAAATATTAGAAATAAAGTGGATTAAAAAACAAAATATTCTTTATTTCAGAACTTTATTATTACAAGGAGGCTTGCCCTTAAAACATATTTCAGAAAATAAAGGAAACTACAAAGCTTTTTTAGAGGCTGTTTTAGAAGAACAACCGGAAACAATAGAAGATTTTATTTTTAAATCGGACATTATCGAACTTTTGCCTAAGTCTAGTCAAAACGATATTATTTATGAAAACTGCCTTGATATTGTAAAATCAATTTTAAATGACGACGGACAATATGACGAACTATTAGAGTTTGAGGAATCTCTAATAGAAATAACAAGTTCTTTAAAAATAAAAAGAGCAACCTTAAAAGAGAAAGTTAGACAATCGAAACCTAAAAATTATTGGTTATTAAGTTTTAAAAATAATGAATGTAAAATTAATTTAAGACTTGGTCTTGCAGATAAATATACAAACGAAGCACTAAGCGATATTTTAGGTTTTGAAGCTATAGCTAGAGTTTATCAATTTTATATGGACAATAATCTTATTTGTATTTTCCGTAAAATGACAAATGGGCAATTTAAAACAGATTGGTATAATCAAGAGAATAAAGAATGGGTTGTTGCTGATGGCCTACCTCACACTTATGTAATGGTAGAGGATAAGAAAGTTGAGGTAAAAGATTTTATTCAAACCATACCGAACATAGAGGAGCCTAGTTTATGGTCTAAATTTAACGATGAAGAATGGAGACTAATTAAAGGATCAACTACATCAAATAAAGAAGCAGCAATATTGTTTCCTTCCAACTGGCACACAGACCTTCTTCCTTCCAGAATCACCTTGTTTACAGAGGGTTTAAATTGGTTACTTTTTGAAGCTGAGGTTATAGTTAATACTCTTGAAGGTAAAAAAAGAACCTATTTGAGCGGTGTGAATTCTTTTGATTGGATCATACAAAGTAATAAGCCTAAATGGATGTTAAAATCAAATTTACCTGTTGTTCAGGGTATTCCAAAAGTATTAGTCTATGACGATGATGGTTACTATATCCAAAGGAATCGATTCAAGGTATATACAAGAAAGCACAATTCAAACGATAGTTGGGAAGATGTTTCTGTTTTAAAATTTATGAGTATCGGGTGTTGTGATTTAAGAATTGAAAAGGGTGATTTAATAGCGTACGATGTTTTTTTTAACGTTGGTAGACTTCAAACTTCATTTACAAGTCAATCAATATATTCGGCCATGATAGCACTTAATAATCCAGATGGTTTTGATTTTAAATTATATGAATCTAATTTAATACAGATAAGCAAGGAGCACAACTGTTTTCATTTAAAAGTAAATACGGAGTTTTTAAAAATACCCACTGTTGTAAATGGAGCTATAGGTTATCCTGGGAAAAAGAATTTACTGTTCGACTTAGTTTCGCCTTTTCAAGGTATGGCTATTACAGATAAAGATGGTCAAATTATTGACGAAGAGCAGTCTTTATCACTTGCTAATCTTTACGGTATGCGTATTTTAAGTACGCCAAATAGTGAAACTCTTTTAAAAATTAAAAACAGCTTACAACCAGATGTGATAATTACAAAGAAAATTAAAGAGAGTGCACAGCAAGTAATATCATTTAAAGATGAAATACTAAGGCTATTTTATCTTGCAGATGCTATGGATCATACAAATACGGTAAGCCTAGAACTATCTGAAGGAAGAAATAAGAAAAAATATAAAATTTTAGGGTTTAGTCATATACTAGATGTTAGTGGTCAACTAGAAAAGAGCGTAAGCCTTCAGAATTCAGTTGATAAACTTGAGTTATTTGCAGTCCCAGTAAATTGTGCAACAGAAAACATTGAAGTCATCCCGCTAATGGAAAATGATGAATCATATAATATTCCAGAAACAAATATCTCAAATCAATTTATAGTAATTTCATCAAAAAATGAAGTACATAAGTTAATGCCTCGTTTTGTAAACACAATTGATTTAGACTCTGGTATAGATAAAATGGAACGAATTGATAATTATCATTTTGAATTATCAAAAAATAGTTTCAAAGATGATATTTGGAGTCAGGTATTAAAATATTTTAATATTTGTGTACAGTATGATATCCCATTTTCAACTTTTGATCAATTACGTGCACTTTCTCGAAGTTCTGGAGTGGCGTCAAGAGCCTTCTTTTACTTAGGGATTAATCAATCTGATTCTGTTGAGTATATCCAAAAAGCGATACCAGAAATAGAAAAAGACCTAGGATTTTGTTTTCATTGGATAGCAAAGTTCGATTGGGAAAAATCAATAAATGAAATAACTGAGCTAGTTGGTTTTGAATATCAACATAAAATTTTTAATCTTGTTTCATCCTATATGGGTGAAATTGGCCTGCAAAAACTTTTTAAATTTGTTAGTGGTATTGATATTGTTTCGGAGCCTATTTCTCAAATAAACATAACTGATTTAAGATCTCAATTAGGAGAGCGAGTTTTAAAGGAACTTCCTCATAGTAGCCCAATAATTAATGATAATTATGGTATAAAAATACAGGACCACTCTATAGTGAGATTACTCCTACAGTCACCTATAGCTGTTGCTGAATCAATTAACGAGGTACAAACAGCCTCACCAATTTGGGGAGGGGATGATAGAAGAAGAGTTGTAAGAAGAAATATACAATACAGCCAATATTTATGCAGTCTATATCCTAAAACAGACTTTTACAATAAAGCAATATTACACGTTCTAAAAAGAAGCTTATAATATGAATTTTCAAGAATTTTACAAAAATACAGAAAATAGATTAACAGATTCAATTCTTTCTCTTTGGGCAACTGGGGATAAAGAAATGCAAGATTATTTCAAATATATCTTAACTCAAGAACCTATAATCGCAGAAACAATCTTTCAAAACACATTTCCTTGGGAACAAGGAGACCTTTCTTTTGGGGAAACTACCGCTTTTTTTCAAAAAGAATTTATAAAAGCATTGGCAACAATTAAGGATGAAGATTTTCAGTTTCCAATGGATAGAATGCCTTATAAACATCAGTTAGAAAGTTGGCAAACACTCCTAAATCAAAAAAAATCAATTGCTGTTACTACTGGAACGGGTTCTGGTAAAACGGAATGTTTTATGCTTCCTGTCTTACATGATATTCACGAAAACTGTAAAAACAAGGAAGGGATTAACGCCATATTTTTATATCCATTAAATGCCTTGATTGGCAGTCAAAGAAAACGAATGCATTCCTGGTGTTCTGCATTAGACGGTGTGCGTTATGCCTTATTAACTGGAGATACTGCTAACAAATCAAATCACAAGGATAATCAAAAGGCTTTTCCTGAGTTAATTTCAAGACAACAAATCCGAAAATCTCCTCCTCAAATACTGTTCACAAATCCAACAATGTTAGAATACATGCTTGTGCGGAATGCAGATGTTCCTATTCTTGAAAAATCTAAAGGGACATTGCGATGGATTTTATTAGATGAAGCGCATACCTTAACGGGTTCTAAAGCTGCTGAAATGGCACTTCTCATTCGCAGGGTTGTTACCGCATTTGCAGTAAATATAAATGACATTCGTTTTGCGATAACCTCTGCAACAGTAGGAAGTGGAAACACAGATACCCTCAAGAAATTTATGGCCGACTTATGTGGGATCAGCCAAACACAAATAGTTGTTATTCAAGGTGACAGAGTGAACGATCAAATTGAAGATAAAAACATTTCTGATCTGTCAGATACTTTGACAAAAAACAAAATTATCGAAATAAGAAGTAAGCTCCTAAAGTCAGCAGCTTTAAGTCAGTCAGAAATAGGAAAAACACTTGGAATAAAAGATAAATACAAGCAATTAGCAGCGATGGATAGCTTGTCAGAGCAAAAAATTAACGATGATAATCTACTGCCCGTAAGAGGTCATTTTTTTACCAGAGGTATCGGTGGTGTTTATGCTTGCTCTAACTCTAAATGCGATAAACACAAGAGGCATATTTCTTCAAAAGTAATTGGTACGATGGTTACTGTTGCTGGAAAAAAATGTACTTGCGGTCATCCGTTGTTGGAATTAATTTCCTGCAGAAGCTGTGGTGTAATGATGCTAGAAGGTGAAATATACAAAGAGAAACAGAATGAAAAAAGTATACGTAAAGTATTTCAAAAAACTAGTATGGGCTATGACGCTTTTCATTTAGAAAATGAAGGAGAAGAAGATCGAAATGAAATTAATAAAAACGATACAGCGGTACGGTTTCTAAAAAATAATCCAAACCAGGAGTTTAAAGATGCCAATTTGGAACCTTGCAGTATTTCAAGAGAAAATGAAATTATCACAGGAGATGACTTATTAATGTTTGAAGATACAAAATGCCCATGTTGTGGTAACAATGACAAAAACCCAATTCATTACCGTATTTCTTCAGCATTTACAAATCGAATTTTATCAGACATCGTTTTGGATCAAACTCAAAATATAAAAAAAATCACTGCTGACACACTCTATAAAGGAAAAAAATATATTTCATTTACAGATAGTCGACAAGGAACAGCAAAAATTGCTGCATTGATTAATATTGATGCTGAAAGTAATTGGATACGGTACCAATCGTATCATTTTCTATTAAAAAAATTAAGTGAAAATCAAGAAAACACTAGTGTCGAAGAATTATTAGAAAGGAGAGCTTATCATGTTACACAACTAGAAACAGCTCCTGCTTTTGCAAAACAAGATATTGAGAGGAATATTAAGGAACTCAGTAATAGAATAGATGCAGAAGGAGGTCAGTCACTTTATAAAAGTAGATCTAACTGGAATGAAATTATCAATTTTATAGAGACCAAAGAAGAATTTAAAACACTTTTTAATAAAGCTGCTAAAGGAGATAATTTTGTAACACAAGGCGAGACCTATGCAAAATCACTCCTTTTTGATCAGTTTTCGAAACGATTGCAAAGAGAACGATCATTAGAGAACTTAGGACTTGTAAATATTGTTTACCCTAGTCTGGAAAATCAAACCTTACCAGCAATAGCTAAAATTCTTAAAATCACAAAAGATGAATGGTCTGATTTGTTGAAAATTGCTGCAGATTATATTGTACGTAAGAATATCCATGTATTCTTTGATGATAAAATGAGAATATTTACCTCAAAATTTTACCATTCTCAACCTATATATCCATCAAATACAGAGGTAGATAATGTTTTAAAATGGCCATTATTCAATTCCAAAGCAATTACACAGCCTCGACTTATTTTACTTATTTGCGCTGGTCTTGGTTGGGATGAAAAAGAAGAGGTAACCTCCGAGCAACAGGATCAATTAAACGATCTATTAGAAAACATTTGGCGTGTTTTAAGAATGAAAATTCTAATTCAAGACAATGATGGATACAAACTAAACATTGAAGAAAACACTGCCTTAGAAATTGGAGGTAATCAGTTTTTATGTCCTGTTTCAAATAGATTGATCAATACATGTTTCAGAGGCTTTTCTCCTTGGATAAAAGGAAATCTTACTCCTGAGAATCTTTCTATATATAAAATAGCACATAATAAAAACTATCAATTTAAAGCTTTTGAGTTTCCATATCATCTAAACTCTGAAAACGAAAAAGTTGAAAAAGAGGTTGTTGATAACTGGTTAAATGAAAATAGCAATCTAGCTAAAGAAAAAGGTTTGTGGAATAACCTTCATGAGAAAATATTTGATTTTGATAAACTATACCTAGCGGGTGAGCACTCTGCGCAACAAAATAAAAAACGTCTAAAAGAATTAGAAGCACAATTTGAAAATGGAGAAATAAATATATTAAGCTGTTCTACAACCATGGAAATGGGAGTCGATATTGGAGGAATTTCAGCGGTAGTAATGAGTAACGTTCCACCTATGCCAGCTAACTATCTTCAAAGAGCTGGTCGAGCAGGTAGGCGTTCTGAAAATAAATCATTAGCACTTACGTTTTGCTCACCAAATCCAATAGGATTACGCACAATGAATAACCCCAAATGGGCATTAGAGCATAAAATTGCTCCCCCTAAGTTAGCTTTCGACAGCAAGACAATTGTTGAGAGACACGTGAATTCATTATTATTTGGTCTCTATATACGGGAAGAAATTAATGAATTTAGAGGCCTTAATATTAAAGAAAATATTGAAGTTTTCTTTTTTGAAGGAACGCCAACTATAGCAGAGAATTTTTTGAATTGGTTAGAAAAAATAGAAGTCTCTAAATTTGAGCAAGCCCTAAAAACTTTAGTACAAGGCACTCCTTTAAAAATGACTAATGTTAAACAATTAGTACTCCTTGTAATTGATAATTTTCAAGCGGTCGTAGTTAGTTTGAGAAAGCAGCGAGAGGGCTATGATAAAAAAATGTTAGACTTGGCAGAAGAGTTTGGTGAAAACAGTCCTGCTTACAGAACAATAAAATATCGTAAGAGTCAGCTTCTTAAAAAATTTGTATTAAATCACCTGGCAGAAGAGGGTTTTTTACCTAATGCTGGGTTACCAACAGGTATCGTAGATTTTGAAAAAGTAACAATAAGAGATTTAAACAATAAAAACCCTGATAGAATAAAATCAAATCCAAGTTACCCAATTACAAGAGCCTTAACAGAGTTCTCTCCAGGAAATAATATTTTAATAGATGGTTTAAACTACCAATCTGCCGGTATTGTAATGAAAAATAATCATGGAGCATCTGGTCAGAGAAATTCAATTCAATCTTGTACCTCTTGTGGTTATCAAAGACTTCTAGAAGGTTCTGATAAGGTAACTGATGATTGTCCAAAGTGCAATACACAACATTCTTTTGTAGGTATAGATCTAGGTATAACAAAAGCTAAATTCACAGAGCTTGTTGAACCTGTTGGTTTCGCCATCGATTTATACAAAGAACCGACCAGAGTCGTTTCTGAAAAATCAAAACCTCAATACCTAGAACCGTTATTATTAAATATAGATCCTTGGAATCCAAATCAAACAAGTTATTTAGATTTCAGGACAAGTGAAAGAGAAAAACAAGCTCAAATCTTATTTTATAATACCGGTAATGGAGAAGGTTACAGCTTATGTCTCGATTGTGGAAGAGTAGAAATAGCTCACGATAAACTAATAGGTCATAACAGGCTTAGAGGCGGTAGAAATGATGAAGGAGAAAATATTTGTTCTGCAAACCATGTGCATGACCATATAATTCTTGGTAGTAGATTTAAAACTGATTTTACTGAAATTCGTTTAACAAATACGGATGGGTCTTTTATTAATGATAAAAAATTAGCCTATACTTTGGGAGTCATTTTTACAAAATCGTTGGCTGAATATCTTGCAATTGAAGAGTCTGAACTTGGTTTTGGAATTAAAAAGTACAGAGGGTATCAAACTATTTTTATATACGACAGCGCAAAAGGTGGCGCAGGTTATGCTTCACAATTCAATTTATTAACAAAGGAAATACTTAAAAAGGCATATGCCGTATTAAATGATTGTTCTTGTAATCAAACAGCCTGTACTAAATGTTTAATCGATAGAGCTACGCAATGGCATATTGAGGACTTAGATAGTGCTGCTGCAGTAGCTTGGTTAAAAAAGGCAACTACTAATGAATTGCCAGAGGAGCTTAAAAGCCACGATTTAATAGTTACTACAATATTTGGTAGTCTTTATGATGAAATAAAAAGTCAAAATTATCATTATGGTTTAAAAGAAATAAGCATTCATGTCCATGCCAATTGTAGTGTGTGGGAATTGGAAAAATTAGAAACTCTAGAGCTCATAAAAAGAGACAATTGTAAGATTAATTTTATAGTTGAAGGAGATCTTACTTACGCCAATAACCAAGAAAAGTTAACGGTGCTATTATTGTCTCATAATTATAGTATTAAAAAAGGGAATAAAACGGAGATAAATTCATATCCTATCCACCTTTCTTTAATACTCGAAAATGATACCCAGATTAGTTATGTCTCAAAGGAACCCTATATGAATTTGGAGGATACTTGGTCAAAAAATGTTCAAGAAAATTTTTACAAGGTTGATGGTGTTAAAATAGAAGATTATGCCTTGCTACCATTACCTGAATTTAATTACAGTAATTTATATGAGTCTAGATTAACCGAAATACCAGGAAGACAATGCTCAAGTAATGGCATAGCTAAATTAATGCTAGAGAATTTAAATGAGTCGGATACTTTTCTTTCAAGAATTAAAGGTCAAACCTTCAAAGTATCTTATCTAGACAAATACAACTTGACAGAATTTTCAATGCGTCTACTTTTGCAATTTGTAAATCAATTACAAAGTTTGTGTGCTATAGAAGTAGAAAATCTAGATATTCATTTAACGAGCGATGTCTTTAAAAGTTATAGTGCTCCATTTTATATTATCCATAATTACAAAAGCTTAGACGATTATAAATATGATTTAGAACAATTAGCTCCAGCATATAATTTCGAAGCACAAGTAAATCAGGTGTCAAAACTACCTCATTATCGATATTTGGACTTTAAATCTAAAACTACCTCATTTAGTATTCGAATAGACGGTGGCATTGCACATGGTTTAAAACCATTAGATAGGTTAGAGTCAGAACACATGTCTTATGAAAACCAGATATTTAAAATTAGAAAAGATGTTTTTCATGATATTATCTACAACATTAATATAGAAGACAATAAATGATGCAATCACCCTGCACATATAAATATCATCTTTGTATTAAATAAATAAAATTATGTTAAACATCTCAAAACTTGCTAAAGTAGACCCTAATAGTCCAAATTTTAAAATATCTATCCCTAAAAATATAGGAATTTATTTTTGGTGCGATAATTCAACAGATAATATCGTTTATATCGGAACAGGTTCTGGTGTGAAAGGTCTTTATAATAGAATTGTAGGCCAACATCTAAATCCTAAATATATAGAGTATAGAGCTAAAGTGCACAATCTAGAAAAAGATGTTTATCAACTTAAATATCCAATTATTAGAGAAAGAGATAATGCTCCAGGAATTGATCAAAGTGCTTTTAGAAAAAATATTGGCAGAACTTTTAAAATAAAACCTGGTCAAGGGACCGTTAAATATATAAAAGATAATTTTTATCTAAAATATTTGGAAGTAGACCAAAAACAAGAATTAATAACTTTAGAGAAAGAGTTGATTTTTAAGTACAAACCAAAACTAAACATTAGTCATAAATACAAAATTTCTAACAGCGCAATTTAGTATGTTTTTCATACTTTTATAAAAATACATTTAATAAATAATATCAATGAACAAATCATCACACAATAAATTAGTATCCTTCATTTGGTCTATTGCAGACGACTGCCTTAGAGACGTATACGTTCGTGGAAAATACAGAGATGTTATTTTACCTATGATTGTTTTACGCAGATTAGATGCACTATTAGAACCTACCAAAGATGCCGTTTTAGAAGAACTAGCCTTCCAACGTGATGAAGCAAAGTTTACGGAATGGGATGAAAACGGATTGAAAGATGCTTCTGGCTACGTGTTTTACAACACAAGTAAATGGACGCTACAAAGTTTAAAAGATACGGCTACCAACAGCACACAAATTTTACAAGCCAATTTTGAAGATTACCTAAACGGTTTCAGTCCTAATGTGAAGGAAATTATAGAGAAATTCAAATTGCGAAGTCAAGTTGCACACATGGCAAGCAAAGATGTATTGCTAGATGTCTTAGAAAAATTTACCTCATCATCGATTAACTTAACCCCTTTTGAAAAAGAAGATTCAGAAGGTAAAAAATTACCAGCGCTTTCTAATTTAGGAATGGGCTACGTATTTGAAGAACTGATTCGTAAATTCAACGAAGAAAATAACGAAGAAGCAGGAGAACACTTTACACCACGTGAAGTAATTGATTTAATGACGCACATTATCTTCGACCCAATAAAAGACAACTTACCACCGGTAATGACAATTTACGATCCAGCATGTGGTTCTGGTGGAATGCTTACTGAAGCTCAAAACTTTATAAAAGACGAAGAAGGCGGAATTAAAGCCAAAGGTGATGTCTATCTCTACGGAAAAGAAATAAACGATGAAACCTATGCGATTTGTAAATCGGATATGATGATTAAGGGAAACAACCCTGAAAACATTCGAGTGGGTTCTACACTTTCTACAGATGAATTTGCAGGAACTACCTTCGATTTTATGCTCTCTAATCCTCCTTATGGAA
>Ga0115007_10002566_pt1 | contig 11117 bp, 6 predicted proteins | sample ArcOceMetagenome_2_FD_87166 | JGI IMG/M metagenome (GOLD analysis project Ga0115007, IMG submission 87166) | Marine eukaryotic phytoplankton communities from Arctic Ocean - Arctic Ocean ARC135M Metagenome | ecosystem: Environmental > Aquatic > Marine > Oceanic | place: Arctic Ocean | collected...
AACAAAAACCATACCCAAGGCAAGTCCGGCAAGCGCGACTTCCATGAAGACGTTAGGTCCACTTTCTGTATTTTCAACTACTGGGAGTAGTAGCTCCATAACATCTTCACGTCCTGTTCCAGCGTACGCAATACCAAGTCCGGTACACGCTGCAACTTTCATAATATGAACGTCACCTTCAACGTGTTCACTGAGTAAGGCCAATGCAGGATCTGCATCGTTTCGAACACCACTGGTGAGAATTCCAACAGCTAGGGCCGCCCCTGCCTTCACATAATCTTCATTACTATAAAGAAATTTGTCAATTTGTGTCAAACCTTCCTCTACATTCCACATCAAGATAGAACCTAAAGAAGCAGCAGCTGACATCATACCATGATCCTTATTCTTGTAGAGCCATTCGCTATCTGGGGTCATCAACTTGTCGTTACAGAATCCAGCATTGACAAAGGCATTAACAAAAGTGGACGCAAGATTGGCTCTAGCACTATCCACTTGCGGTCCTCCTCCATCTCGTCTACGAGTAAATCCACCTGTTTCTGCCAAATGAGACTTATAGATATCTTCTGGTGTCTTTGGATCAAGAACATCAAGATCCTGTGCAACCTTCAAGAATTGTTCGCTCAATTTTTCATTACCAATTAATTCGTTCATTTCATCTTCTTCTGGATCGTCTTCGACTTCGTAGTTAACGCGATGACGACCTAACAGGATACACATTTGCTTTTTCTCCAATTTATCATCGCATTCTTTCATTAGAGTAGCTATTTCATCCGTGCGGTCCATTCGTAGAGCAACCATTAATGCATCTAAATATTTTTTCTGTTGACGAAAAATTTCGTAGGCGGTCTCAAACATTTCCTATTAATTGGCAATCATAAATAACAATCAGTCGTGAGATAGAGGGTGTGAGTTGCAATATATATAAAATTACATCTGTTACGATATCAACACATACAAAAACAAAACAATGTCATACAACAGATGAAAGTAAATAGGCACATACCACCAAGTCATCCGGATCCGACATGAAGCTTGCCGTCTTGAGGAGATAAAGACAGATACGTTTATAATTTTTTTCATCAATAGAATCCAGTTCTAGTAAATACTTGAGTCTTTGAACTTCAATTAATAGATCGACAGCTTCCGCTTCAGCATTATGTGTCAAATGAAATGGAACGATGACATGAACAAACTTAAGCAAGTCATCAAATTTTTCATCGTCATCTGGATCAGCTCCATCAATTACTCTTTGATTATATTCTTGTCCAATTTCACCAGCTAAACTACGAACAAATTCATGTCCCCAGCTACCAAGATTGTCTTCGGAAGAATTTTTTGGTTCAGCACCCATAGCGGCTAAAGCGTCGTAGTCTTTTGCTCCTAACAATTTGAATTTTAGACTTTCTCGATCCTCTGAATAATTTGTATTTAATTTAATTTAATATTGTAAGGTGGGGTGAGTGAGTGGGTGATTATGAGAGAGGAATTTTATTTCACAGATATAACATATTGGAACGTATCTATGCGTCCCATGTTATTTGGATGATATATACTGTACGAACAAAATCTTACCTGGTTTGCTCATCGTCATTGCCAATACGGCAACAATATCGGCTAATCTTGCCCTAAATTCAAGAGCTTCCTTATCCATAGACGATAAATCTTGTTCTCCTAATGACAAGTAAAGAGTCTTAAGAGATGGAAAACAGGGTCGTAAAAATTTCAATGGCTTTGGAACGGATGTCATGGATGCGGTTGCTGTTCGCAATTCGTTAACAATTACATCCAATGCAGTTAATCGGATAGGGATTGTTACATCTGCTTCATTCTTTTCATTAGTTACAGTCGATACGCATGTCTCTAATCGTTCCTTAAGTTCTTTATCCTCCTCACTCATGGAATCTTCCTTTAACTCCTCTTCAGATTTTTTTAATTTGTTCTTCTTTTCATCATCTCTTTTTTTCTTATCTGACTCGGCAGCAATAGTGACTGCGTCGGTGGTATCATCTTTCGGAGCCATCTTCTATAAATACTTGTATCTCCTTCCAATTACGATAAATATATATATGTTACAAGTAGTGTTGGTTTTGAAGGTGTTGGTAGATATATATTCTCTCTGTGAAAACTTATTATCAAATGACGATAAACAACAATATCCATTATCCATTGATTAAGTTGAAAGTTCGAATGTTGCCTTTGACTTTTTAAGAACTGCTTTATTTTACACGGTCTCGCATGGATGCATTAAGAATGTTGCCGAAATAAATTCAGTCACGAGAGACAACGACTGAAATATAAGAAAAAAAGGGGACGGAGGAAATCTAGTTTTGGCTCAATGTTTTTTCAAATAATAATAAGGAATAATGATGACCACAACAAAATTCGTAGTTTGTTTAGATCATCATACTGAACACTGAACACTGAACACATACCCTACACCAATTTCTTTAAAAAGCACAAGCAGGAAGTTTAAAAGTACTTGTATTGAAAAGAGGAAGGCCATCTAGTAGGAAGTACACAGGCATTGCGACTTTAAGTTCGATAGTTCACACCAGCCAATCCTACCGACGAAGGAAGGGATCTTAACAAAGCATACATCTCATCGTAAAGACGTAAAGTTATAACGTGAGCTAAAAAGGAAAAAGAAGGAAAAAGAAAGAAAGAAAAAAACGATGAATGACTCTTCGCATTTTTCTGCATCGCCAACATCAGTTGCACCAGCCGATGTACACGATGATAACATAGACAATATTTTAGAATCGGCCCGTCATTTATGTGAAGAAACACGGGTCGTCTTGACATCGTTACGGGGAGGACCTCCGAACGTAGCTCGAGGAGATCTTGCACAAGATTTGACGGATTTACGTCACAGAGTCAAGACTATATTGTCGAACGACATGTCAATTTTGGCAACAGATATTAACAACAACTCCTTCTCTGGTAACGATAGCCACGGATACTTAAACCAATCGAATAACACATTCGCAGCACCTTTGTCCCCTTTGGCCACGGCGGGTTTGGATCCACCCGCAAGCAGTGAGGGTAGTGACAGTGGTACGGGAGGTAGTACCAGCCCAACGACTACGGGTGAAACGTTACAAGTGCAGGATAATCGCTCGGAGGAGGGGAGTAGTACCGTCTTCGTTGAATCACCTCACGGACAACATCTACCACCGCAAACACAACAGCAGCGTCAGCAACAGCTGGCACCGGTCCCTGTAGTTCCGCAACATCAAGATGTTGGACCATACGCTCGTCCATTTTTGGCAGTAGTAATGGATCCTAGAGCGGCCGGGCCTCATACGTTGGTCGCATTACGAGCGTTGCACAGATTATTAGAACGGAACAGTCTCAATGTGATTGGCGGAAGCTTGCCACCTCAACCTGGCTTTGGAGTTGTCATGGAGCCTTTTACAAAGGGTGTTTTAAATTGCAAATTTGAACAGACTGATGCAGGTGCAGACGAAGCCGTTGAAATGGCCATTGCTGATTTGCTATCATTGATGGTAACGATCGATCGGCGATCGATTCAAATCGAGACACTCATGGATGCCTTTAACACAGTTTTTGTAACTCGCAATACGTTCGTTCATTCCCCTGCACTGTGTTACCATTTCGAAGATGTTTTGACAGCTATTGTGCGAACTGTATTTGAAGATCTAGATGATTTGAACGATCCAGCGGGACGGCTTATTTTGGAATTTTTGGTCAATCAGCTATTACATACACCATTGGTAGGTGGTGACGATGAAGCATCAAGAGAAGCACAGACGGCGCATGATGCCACACGTGTCTTATGCTTACGATTGACAAGATGTGCGCTCAAGTATGGCTTGAAAGATGTAGGGAGTGAAATATTGAATGAAGCGGCGGCTTCGGCCTCCCCCGACGAGGAACGGGGTTTATTGCAAATCGTTCAAGATGATTTATGTTTGAGCCTACTCCTAACAGGACAAGCTATTTGGGCATACCAAGACAACGCCAATATCGCTCCTGGATTTATCTCTCTCGAAGTACTTTCAGAAATATGTTCAACGTTGTCAACGTTGTGGACTAGTGTGAATTTGCGGAAACATTTGGTCCCACAGTTTGAGGCCATTTTTTCCGGATTTTATCAACGGGCACTGGCTCTTCTACGGAAGCGTCTCAATCCGACTGATTCTATTACTTTTCATGCAAATTATGTTTTTGATTCCGGAATAGAAATCATTCTGGAATCACTAGTGGAAATTATGTGCCTTCATGATAATCGTCAAACTGTGGCAGTAGGAGGTGGAGGGTGTTTGGAAACACTGTTTGCTACATATGATTGTAATATTCGACGATCCGATGTGGCAGTTGGCTTGATGATCGATTTATGCCGCTGTATAGGTTCCAAAGTTGACGAAGAAGGAGATATCATGGAAGCATCGTTGCATGGCGGGGAGTCATTACTCAACAACAGCACTGGTGACACAAAAACACCGAATAGTTCCGAAAATCAAGCTTCGAGAACATCTCAAACATCCACGCCTAGTGAAACAACGGCTGGAGATAATGCTAATGCTGCTGATACATGGCGAAAGGTTCCTCCCCATCTGAAGGAATTGTGCGCCGATTGCATTATTGGTAGTATGAAGTGTCTCTTTCAAGACGATCATCCTAGTGAATCCACGAAGGAGGAACGTCGTAGTCGGGATTCAATCATGAAGACAATTGTTTCCCCAGCTCCCCAATCATTTTCCGATTTGAATCGCATTTCCTCCTCACATCACTTGAGAAATATCAAATCGAAAAAGCGCCTTTTGAGGAAGGCAGCTCATCTCTTTAACACCAAATCGAGTAAAGGAATTCAATTTCTTGTCGACTCTGGAATTATTGCCGAGCCTGTCACCCCGCGAAGTATTGCTTCCTTTCTACGAAATGGGCTAGTAGTCGGTTTGGACAAGAAACAAGTGGGAATCTACTTAGGAGAACTTGGGAAGCCGGCGGTTGCGGGCAAGTCACCAAAAGTATGGGAGAGGGATTGGTTCCACAAAGAAGTATTGGAATCATTTTGTTCTCTTTTCCATTTTGATCGCCAGTCTTTGTTAGATGGGCTACGCATGTTTTTAGCTTGCTTTCGACTCCCTGGTGAAGCCCAGCAGATTGACCGCATCCTCCAAGCCTTCGCAGATTCATGTGGGAATCTCTGCGAAGAAAGCTTGAAAGGGGGTATGAAATTGTTTTCGGACGATCCGAAGAAAGCCGCTGATGTCGCTTTTTTGTTATCTTTCAGTATTATTATGCTCAACACTGATCAACATAATGACAATATCAGAGAAGATCGAAGGATGAAGAAATCTGATTTTGTTAAGTACAATACTGATTACGGAAGAGACATCACAGAACCTGGAAAGGAGTTACCCAAGGAATATCTTGTGGCGATTTATGACAGTATCCGCGAGGAAGAAATCAAAACAGAAGGTGAAGGTGCAGATGGATCTATGACGGTTGAGCGTTGGAAGGACGTACTGAGGGGCTCTGCCGATGACGACTTACATCCTGATGAAATGCTGAGCTCGTGTGATGCTGAGGATCTTTCAGAGTTAGTCTTAGAACAAGTGTGGATGCCTATCATGTCGTCTATTAGCGCCCTATGGGGCGTCAAAGATCCTGTTTCTAACAATAGAAATCCCAGCGGAGCATCAGGCGATGCTGGATCTACCGGTATGCACGGTGCCCAAGGCGCTCGTCTTGGTATGGACATTGCATGGGAAATGCTCACTGGTGTCCGACAATTAGGTCGAAACGACATTTTTTGCAACATTTTCAAGTATGTTTGCAGATGTTCAGGTCTTCTTGATTATTCCTTAAATGCTGCGGGTAGGTCTTGGGCCTTTGCTAATTCTGTCGAGGCCCAAGGCGCAGTTATTGTTGCCTTGAATATGGTTCGTGATGCGAATAGCGAATTCGACGAGGAAGGGTGGAAATACATCTGGTCCATGATCTTTGAACTACGAGACCTTAAAATGCTTGGTGGGGGCGTGTCAAGAAAGGGCAGGGGTCTTCTCAAAGAAAGTGATTCTGATCTTTTAAGGGATGGAAGCCGCCGCGATTGGACGATGCAACTTCTCAAGAAAGACAAAGATGGAAAAAATGCAACTATATCCAGCGGAGGTATGTTTGCATCATTTGGTCGAGCGCTTTTCGGCAGTGCAGAAGATCCTGTATTGGAAGAGGCCAAAGATCCGTCTACTATTGAGGTGGTTCGTACAATTCACGGAAAAGAAGATCATCTTGTTTGGGATGATATTGCTCCAAGCGACGACGAAGACGAAACGTTCGCACATGCTGAAGGTGAAGAGAGCAGTGACACAGATTTCGCCGTGCGTACTGGTAATCAACTTAGTCACGGTAGACAATTTGAAAATCAGTTGATTCAAGAGGATATGATTATAAACCAGCAACGTGAAACGCCAGTCACCGGTCTTGAGAGAGTTGACGATACACGTAGAACTCAGATTTCACCTCGCGCAAGAGTACGGAAACGATTGTCTAATTCTTGTGATTTTACAGGACTGGTTTCAGACAGCAGGTTTATGGACGATAAAGGTCTTTGCAATATATTGGAAGCCCTGATCTGCCTGATCTCACAGTCAAGCAGTAATGATGGCGATGAATCTGAACATAAGCAAGCAGCGGAATATCCATTATCTCCTGCATCAGAGACATTTGCTGAAGTTTTGATCTGTGAAATTGCCCTAAAAAATAGAGATCGTCTGACTATGCTTTGGCACAATCATTTGGGCAAGCACTACTACAATAGGCTTGATACTTTATCGAAGACATTTGTCGAGAGCGATCACGAACTCGTGTCGAGGATGAATGGATCCATTGAGAAGAGCATTACTGGACTATTAAGAATTTCCTGCTTCTCCATGAAAAGGGGGGAGATTGCGAATGATGTTTTATCCACTTGGTCCCTTTTAGATTCATGTTTCGATGATCCAAAGAAAAAATGCCTTCTCGATATCTTGGATCGTCACATTTCAGAAGGAATTAGGCGGATCACTAGGTGTGTTGATGATTCTTGTATGCTCTCAGAAAAAGGCTGGCAAGGCATTCTATCATTGGTTCGGTGGAGTGTACATCGCGGTTCATATCTTCCACCTGTATCATCAACACAAATCGGACATACCATTAGTCTGGCCGATGACGATCCGTCAATACAGGCGTATCGATCACTTCACTACCTATTGAACGTATCCGAATCAAAAACTCAAGCTCCTCCCGCTATTGGTGGCTGCATTAATATGCTCGTTATCACTGGCGATAGAAGGAACTGTCCCAAGTTGAGTATTGCTGGTCTTGATTTGCTTCAAGTACTAAGTAACTCGCTTGAAGATGCTGCAATTGCAAACGAGGGAGATTCCCAGTTTACGGAAGAGGACAGGGATTCATTTTGGAAGAAAAATTGGTTACCTGTCATCGAAAGTGTTGCCAATGCCTCTAGATTGAGTGTCAACCCAGTAAGTTTGACCCAACTTGTTTTGGTTGTTTTTGAATACATATCTTGTATATTTGTCATTTTGATTTTTTCAGAAACTAGTATTAAAGGGGCGGAAAAACTCACCACATCACCTCTTTCTCTCTTTTTCTCTCTCTCTAGGACGTTCGACAACACGCACTTTCTATGTTGACAGATTCCTTCTTGGACAGACGAGCGGGTCTATTACCCGTGAAAATTCTATGTGAAGTGTTAGGAAAAATGTGCATTCCACTCGCTGGACAGCGTATTATTGAACTTGGAAAAAGTATAAAACATGCCGATCAGTTAGATGCCATGATGATTGAGGTGGAATTGTGCGTAAGCCTCATCTTCAAACCATTACGGCATCACATGAAAATAATTATCAACGAAGAGGATCCTTCATTACTTATGGGAATGTGGATACCTACCCTTAACGTAATCAAGGAAATACTAAATGAAAATTTCACAGCAGAAGAGGACCCATCGGATATGGATCCAATGACACCGATAAGAAGTCAGATGATTAAATCTACAAACGAGTTGACGATGGAACATCTACAAAATGTTGTTATGGTCTTGATCAGCTACGGTGTACTAAAAGCCTCAGCAGAGGAGGAATCTACAGACGATGACAGCCTCAGTGTCGAGACTTGGAAACTGATTGGAGAAATACCTGCTTTAGACGATGAATGGAAAAAGGCTATTGGTAATCCTCTTCCCTCTCACTTGATCTGATTGTCACTTGACACTCCTACCGATCACTAATCCAAATAATGTGCGTATTCTAACTAAATATGATAAAAATATAGCTACTATACAATACTAAAGAAAACTAGAAATGTTTTGTGTATACTGTATTATCAAATAGATAATATGTGTATGTACTATATACAGCATGAAATAATATTATAATGATGTGCCGATTAATAAATTAAAGTGTTTCGCTTTACTTGCTAACTTAAAATTAGTAACAACCAGGCAGTCTCGCCCGAAGATCGACGAACTGACTCTCTATGTGTGAGTGTTGCTGCCAATTTTAAAAACAAGATAAATGAACTGTTTCATTAGGGGCCATGATGTAATGAAATAAATATTCGATGAGTGTATTCATAATTTCATAATTTAATTTATTACTATATTATTCTGAATGTTGTATATATGCAACTCAAAATAATACCAAACTACTACCTACTACCTACTACGACTACCACCACCAAAAATAAAAGTTGAGGGGGTATGATATTGCACCTATAAACCTATTTATAAGTGTAGTTCTGATTTATTTTATTATACAAAGCTTATCTTTCAGTCACATCACGGTTGTGTTCCGTGATACATGTATACATCCATATACATGTAACTTAAGCTATTTTTATCGGCTTCCCAATACTTGAAAGAACGAACTGAATCTATCACCAGATGCTTTCGTTGCTAATCCACCAAGCTTGGATACAATATCAGCAGCGTTACGACCAACCTCACCTGAATCTCTATCGGTTGCCTCCTTATGATCAAATTTAGGGTATACCTTTGGAAAGAATGAAGATTTCAATGGTTTGCCATCTTCTAATCCATGCCGACCAAGATCGGATAGGACACCCCCACTACCACGTTTGTCATGGTAAACGCTACCACCCTTAGCAACAGTTCCACCAAGTACACGTCGATATGATGTCCAAATCCCATCGGATGGACCATCCACTTTATGGATGGTACGAGGATGCCAGATTAGCATATCACCTGGCATCGTTCGGAATTCTAATTTCTTTCTATTATAATCTTCTAATCCATCTTGTTCGATATCAACAAATACAGCTTGTTCGTCGACAACACCATTTCGATGTGACCCTTGTAGGTACACAGGTGCACCGTATTCTTTTGGTGTTTCATCCATAGTAATCCAGAATCGTAATCCTTCCTCCCACGTGATTGGTCCATTTTGATTATCTTGATGCCATTTAAATCCCTTGTTGGGATTGACCATAAGCAAGTCAGTACTGACACGAATTTCATCAGTACGACCACATTGTGCCAATACATGACCCATAGCGGAATGATAATAAAATCGTGCAAATGCACTATTTGTTTGCCATACGTTACGTTGGATGTAATCATATAGTTTCGACGCAGTACCGGCAAAGGCCCAAAAATGTGGTTCTTGTACTTGATGCGCAGTTGCCTTACGTAAATAATCAACCCATTCATCATCAAAGACACCCTTAATATGAACAACACCATCTCTTTCTAGTGTTTGAATTTGTTCTTCTGTTATAGAATATGTTTCAGCATCCGTTTCATCTTTAACAATACCATGTGGCATATCAAGTCCAGGATCTTGTAAACCAAAATTATATTCCCAAATTGCTGGTTCTGATAAAATCTTTTCTTTTGCTGGTGTAAATTCTTCTTCATCAATACCAGAACCAACAGCAGAAATTACGTCATTAATTGGTGCAGACATTGGTCGTGATGATAACCATAGTTGACTATTGCTTGCAGCCGCAGCAGGTAGACATTGTCCAGGAACGAATCCAGTAACGGGTGTTGTTGCAATTGCCGATGCCAATGCTACCACAGCTATTACATGCAAGACAAATGATGACGACGACGACGACGACGACGACGATGATGATGATTCCACAGATTTCATTTTAGATCTTTTTCTTTTCTTTTCTTCTTTATTGATCGATACGATATGCAAGACAAATAATATATATATATACTTATATATATATATTATTATATATTTACACGGAATCTAATACTAATAATTTAAAAGTAGTACAGCTTAGTATGAACGATTGTAGACTCGGGTCTTATATATATATATAGTAACAACAAGGAAGTAAACTAGGGCATAAAGTATCTGTGTCTGCAGTAGATATCGTCTTGGGTACTTGTTGTACGGTAAACAAAGAAAAAAACAGATGAGAAGTTTTAAGCTACAAGAGATTTCATTTTTCTCGGGTTTTGCTTCAACAACTTGAACTACGCGATACACTATTTCAGAATTCAGAGCATGTCTGACAGGGATTTGCGCATAGATCGGCATCTACAAGGATTTGACTTCAACTGGGTGTAACACTACTGTAGCTAACAGTCAAGTGGTACACGCTTTTAAAGCGCGCTTGGTTGTTGCTGCGAACAGTTCGCGCATAAACAGTGCACGTCTGAAAAGGATATATATTTTTCACTTCCGGGTGATTTTTATTATTATTTGCGCCACGCGGATTGTTTGTAGAGGTGAAATGACGTCATCTCATTTTTTAGATTCATAGATTCATTCTTCTCCCAATCGATAATAATTCATTCATTCCCGATTCTTCGATTCGATTCCATCATAACATCACATCAGATTCACACAACATACTACTGTAGTACATTATTATTATTTCCACCATCACAACATGGACATAAAGTAAGTGTACTTACAATAGTAGTAGATTTCTTTGTTGACATCCGGAAATCCAGGTATTGGTTCATCTGGCGCTCCAAGAAATCTAGGTATTTTACTATATTGTCTAGATCCGCCTTCAACTCTAATTCTGTCTGGGTGTAATTTAAGACACATACCATCATCGTGACCAGCTGTTGAACAGTGTTCACACCATAACTCTCCTCT
>Ga0115007_10002567_pt1 | contig 11115 bp, 7 predicted proteins | sample ArcOceMetagenome_2_FD_87166 | JGI IMG/M metagenome (GOLD analysis project Ga0115007, IMG submission 87166) | Marine eukaryotic phytoplankton communities from Arctic Ocean - Arctic Ocean ARC135M Metagenome | ecosystem: Environmental > Aquatic > Marine > Oceanic | place: Arctic Ocean | collected...
AGACTTTCCTACTACTAATTCTCTTTTCGGTCGTTCGAACGAGGTCAATCAACTATGATCCATAATATTCATTTCGAGCAATGTCAATACAATTTTATGCAATGAACCTGTGCACGATGATGATTTTTTAATAAAGTATTTCGAATCAGGTGGGGTATACAATATTGTAAATGGCTGCTTTGTGATTCGAATCGTTACATACCGGTCGAATCTTATCTTAATCTTAATTTATAACAACATTCCCTGTTTCTTCATTAAAATCAATAATTTTCAAATCATACGCGAGTCCAAGTAGCTCACTATAATCCGGTGCTTCCTTAGGATTATCCTTCTTGTACTCTTCTATTTTCTTCCTGGTAATTCGGAGACGGTTTATTAGTTCTCCTTTATGAATTATTTCACAAACCTTTCGATGACTTGACCAATGCTCTTTTTGGCATTTTGCACTACAGTATCTTGCCCTTTTGCATTTCGTACATTCTAGTAAAGTCTCTTTAGGAACATCTTTATCACAATGGCAGCACTTTCCCAATTTTCCTGTAATCTTAGCCTCTTCCTTCGCGTCATTGTAATCAACTTTCATACAGTCACATGGAGTCTCTCGTGCTAGAACATTGATAAGGCCCCTAATATTACCAAAAGCTATATCTCGAGAATACTTAATAAAATTTCATATAGTTGAGAACCAGCATCCATATACTCCCCATTTGATCTTGGAATGAACTGATACCGGAGATAAAGGCCAAGCTCAACGGTTTCTTTGACCCTGATGCTGCGTACCGTATCCCCGTTCACCATTTTCTTGCTTCGAATATAGTCATTAAGTGCTGATCCGAACATATATGTAGCGAATTCAGGATCTTTTAGGATTTCTTCATGCTCTTGATAAAACGCAGAATGGAGACGACAGTAGGTACCGTACTTAGTTTCTCCATCCGGATCTGACTGTAAAAATTGACCATATTCCTTCCCAAATTCCAAATATGCGTCAAGAACTTTGTGAATATTTGGATCATTACTTTTTTCGACCGTACAACCATGATAACAAACCAGGTCGGTATTTTGTATTGCTAATGCTGCTGCTGCTGCTGCTGCTGCTGCTGCTCGAGATACGCTGGTTTTCCCACCATTTTTGCCCTTCTTTTTATTATTTGTTCTCTTTTGTTTGTTATTTCTCGGTGGCATGATGTTTTTGTTTTCACTCTACTATATGAGTACCTTAATTCGTTTTTTTCTTTGGAGTTTTTAGAGAAATGATTTGGACTCGAACAGAAACAATTCTGATATCGAGGAGATACGTTAGCGACCAAGCGAGAATGGACAAATAAATACTACGAACTGTACGACAAAATATTCTGGGCGACATCAATCAATGAAAGCTGCCAACAATAAAATAACAAGTGGCAAACACAATCGCGTCCTATGGTAGTCGGAATCAATACATCTTACCTCTATGACAAAACAAAAAGTCTGAATATCTCTCTTCTTGTTGTGGATATTCATATATTCAATATGAATTGTTGTGTTGTCCTTGCTTTTGCATTATGACGATGGCCTCTATTAAATTTTCGCACGACAGAAGTCGAAGTCATCTTGAGGATGAAAATTGAAGAAAAATTTAGAAATTCTCCCCCCCCCCGGTTGCAATGTTTCATCATTTCATTACACAACACCATGGGCATACACCTGTCTGTTTGTCACACCAAGCTAGAGATGACCGACCAATATAGGCAATGTTACACCATGAACATAGCATATATCTATTTACTTTCATCAATGTGGCAAGGACCCAGTTCAACAGCTCAGAAAAAAATTCACAAAAATGGGTCATGAAAAACAGGAATAAAAAGAATAATAATAGGAATAAAATGAAAAAAAATTGTGCACTGCTAAAAACACGTATAATCAACAACACAATCATTGTTGATAATGGATCGGATGATGGCAAGATTCACTGGTCAGGATTTCTTGTGTTTTTCCCAAATAGATAGAAAAAGTCATGCTTGGTATCATTCTCATTCATTATACAGTATATTGAATATGTGTCTCACTTCATTATCACACTTATTTTTTGATGCATAATATGTATTCCAAAAAGAAGCTATCCCTGTCCCAGTACAATCGTCATCGCTGTCATCAAAGAATCAAAAATTCCTCGATTATAGATTATCTATTATATTATCTAAGTAGTATCATTCTCATTTACAACAACAGACACAACACTTACGACAAGGACCAAAATACATGATACGATAGCAACATGATGTCTTCTTATTCATTTGTTTCAATGCTATTACTTGTAATACCCGTTACCGGATTACAGAACAATCAAAATCATCGGAATGAGCCTTCACGACGTGAAATCATCGGTAAGATTGCCTCGACAGCAGGACTACTTCTCGTTGGTGGTGGCGGTGGTACGACACAACCAGCATGGTCCGCTTCCGCCGTCCAAGATTCAATGAATGTTGATGAGTTCTTGAGAAGGGGAGTAGATGCTAGCGGAAATATGGGTGTTTCGAGTCAGGCTGGAAAGAGCCGTCCAGAAACTGGTGTTTTCTTGAGGGATGGAAGCGAGATATCAAGAAATCGTAAAACTGGTGATTTGAATGCCGAAATTGTTGTCAACGCAAATAACGGAGAGAAGATGGCCGTCTTTGTCTCTTATAGCTCTCCATGGCCCTTGGGTAAGAAAAGAAATACTGTGCTGTACCGAAAAATACGAAATATCTCTATGATCTATGTTCTTCAATATTATTCGTCTTGTTTGTTTGTACGTAGTAGATCTGATCTTGATAGTCTGATAAATGATGTCTTACCCCCGCCACCACCGTTGTCCCCTTCTCGTCCAATTTCATTCTCAGCTGAGGGACCATTTTATGATATCGAGTGCCGAAACCAAAAAACTAGTGATGGTGCATTTGTCCAAGTGACATCAAACGTTGGAGGTAAATCCATATCAGATATTGACAACTCGTTTATCTTAGAAAATCTCCTAGCGCCCAGCGGACGATTTTCTTTCTACGGACAACCCACCGATGTAAAAATCAAAAAGAGTACGACAAATGGCGATTACAGGATTATTGATCTAAGTTTCTCAACTTTATCTCAGGCAACACAAACGGAGATTCCTCGTAAAGCTCAACTTATTGCTACTATTCCTAAAGGGTCGTCACAAGCGGTCGTATTGATAGGCAGTGCACCTGCTGGAAGGTGGAAAAAAGGATCTGATCAGGACATATATTCTACGATTGAATCATTTCGAGCCATAGCAGCTCCTAAAAGTTCTCTCAAACTTCGACGAAAGGAACGAAATTCATTTACATTAGACGAGAATGGCGAATAATAGACTTCGGTACTAGCTAGAGATAAAATACGAATAGTTGCCTGATTGAGCGGAGAGAATTTTAAAGCGAGAAAACCAATAAATCTCATTGTTGTTCTGAGTTGTTCGTACATACGGTAAAAGTATGATGATGGCATGCAATGTCAATATTATGAATCACAGCAGCGCGTGATGACAGATAGGATTGTTCTTCGGCGTAAACTTTTACACCTTACGTTGACACGTCCAGTAAAGAATAGAGAGAGTTCATTCAAAATCGATTTAACAGGCTATATTGAGTTATCCAATGAAGTTATCCAAGCTGAAAATTACAATTAATTAACTCATTGTTTTACTATAATGTATGTGTTGACTATCTAAGATATATATATATAGAAAACTGTAGCAGAGAAACACAACACATTGATTTCCGTGTTATCTCATATCATGGAACAAAAATGGGGACTGGGGGATCGGGGGGGAGGACATGTATGTAGCCAAGCAAACAACTCAGATTTTGCTGGAGAACACATGATAGCTCCCTGCCGCAATGCTCTATCTTATTGTTATTGGATATTATATTTGAGTTTGTTGTTTGGTTGAGCAGCAAGTGAATCATTTTTTAATTGCTGAAGTATTATATTATTATCAGCATTAGAGATTCAAAATACACCATTTGAATTGTTGTTACAATGATTAGTACATCACAGTTTTGGAGTTAACAACCCTCACACGCCCGCCCCGCCCCTACACTTTCTTTTACTGACTGCATGCATCATTAAACAAACAAGCTCGCTAAAAAAGCTCTCTTCTTCACACACGCTAGCTAATGTATACATAAATATGGTAACATGTAATGTTCAATGAAAGGATTGAATTGTGAGGTATCATAAACAATTACAATAGTATGCATGGACATTCATGTCAATCAAATATGATGTGCATTGCACTAGTTGCTGGTCTTTTGCGTGATTTTCTTATAAGGTTAAGGTTTCGGTCGAAGGACAGGCGGCATAATATGAGCAATGAAGAAATAATGAATGAATCATCACAAAATTCTCGCCAACGAAAACAAAATAAAATATAAAATACCACCACCATGGCAATAATCAATCTCCATCTCACATCCTACTATAGTTAGACAATACCAAGGTAGAGGAACACACCAGTCATCAGTGCTGTTCAGATAGTATTCAAGAAGACGAGTGACAAGTACACCCACTCGTCGTTGTCGTTGTGATAATTATTTGTCGTTGGCATCTTCAAAGAAATATTTCTCGACGATAATGGTTCGACCTTTACAACAACTGCGCACATCGTCCGCAAATCTTCATATATGCTATCGAAGAATGTTTGCTCCTGATTATGGTAGTAGTAATAATAATCTGCGTTCTATAAGTACCAGTATTATTTCTAATACTACTACTACTACTAGCAAAAGCAGCGATAGTCGATCTACTGGTACGACGACGACGACGATGAGAATGGGATTATCATCTTCCTCTGCTGGTCACGACAACAGCATACAACAGCAACGACGACGACGACGACGAAATCAGCATAATAATACGAAACAACAAAATCAGCAGCAACAGCAACGATCACAAATTAAAACACCGAAGAAGACGAATAACATTTTTGCGACAATCAATGAGGCTCAAGATTCTATGCAAGAATTACTTGATCGAATCGAAATAACTAATATCAATTCGAATCATCCTATTACTGTAGAAACTTTATCGAAATTGAGTCTTTTTAACTTACACAATAACAACAACAATAACAATAACGACCACGATAATAACGATATTATCAATGGTGGTAAAATTGCTTCTGGTATTTATATTGAAACAATGGAATACTTTGATACATTAATTAGATCAGTAAATGATGGACGACTTACACCATCAAGGAAACATGGTCAAGAATTGTCACAACTTATTGAATGTGTATTATACGTATTCGGTCAAACACAAAAACAAAGTTACTGGTATAACGATATAGATTATTTTAATAATAATGATAATAATAATAATAATAATATAATACAGAATGTATTGAAGGTATTAGAAATTGATTGGAATTTAGATATAAATAATCAACATTATGAGCATTCAATTTCTGCAGCATGCAATGTACAAGATTATGATTATGCATCATATTTATTTGAAAAACAAATTAATCCAAATGGTGCTGGTACACCTGTATCAACTTTATCAATTATTAATAACCCATTAGGTTTATATGCATTGACACAACGATATAATACAAATAATACAAATAATAACACTAATAATAATAATATCAATAACAAGGATTCAACATCATCATCATCATCGATGATTGTTGAACACGTTATGGATGCAGTACAGCGATTGGTGATGGTATCACCACAAGATAAAACTAGTTATGTATTAGCAGCGGGGAATGCATTAGGATATGCTGGATATTGGAAAGATTTTGATGAATATCGTCGATCAAGTTTCTTATCAGAACAATACGGAACGTCGTTAGTATCTGCCGTTATACAAGCTTATTGTTTATGTGGTCGATACGATGAAGCACTACAAATTTTACAAGAAGAAAATATAATAACAACAAATTTAGTACCGTCATCATCGTCATCATCATTGTCGTCGAGTAAACGTAATTTGGAAGAAGAATGGCAATGGGGTGGAGAACGGGATCGGATAGATCCACTTTGTCGTGATTTAGCCATGCAAGTTATCGGAGGAGCCTCAGCAACGATAGAAGGCGGTGGTGGCGGTAACGTCGATCATCATGATAACAACAACGATAATGATGATAGCGATTCGTCATCGTATTCTAAATTAGCATTGATGCTATTCCATCAAAGTCGAGAGGAAAATGTCACAATCAGTCGAGAAGCCTTGCTTGGTGTAGTTGAAGCCTGTGAACGTGATAAGGATTGGAAAAGCGCATTATCCGTGTTACGCACCGTCATAGAAGAGGATGAGATTGAACACGAAAAGAATAACAGCAACAACAACAATAATAATATCGCTTCGTGGATTGTACCAGGATCACACCTTACCATTATCGAGCGAGATCAAAGAGCTAACGATGGAAACTTTAATAGTCCTCTGTCGGAAATGGGTCCTTTTTTGGCTTCGATTATGAGAAACTGCAATAGTTCTTCTAATTTCGGTATGTCATTATTCAGTTTGCGATTGTTCCAAATGCAATTATTATTTACTTCTGGGCCTGGTCATCATAGTAAGAAGATGAACAAAAACGATGATGCATCCACTAGGACAGAAGATTCGATAGGACAGATAATTTTCGAAGTGAATAATTCACAAGAAATATTATCCGCTAGTATGGTCGCCCTTTGTGGTCTTCGATGTCACGAAAATGCAATGCGATTGTACGAAATGCAGAAAATCAACGACAACGCTTCAGCAGCATTAATATACCGATATGCGTCGTCGAATCAAAAACGTAGTGGTACCATAGCTTTGGGTAATCCATGGATCAGCGCTCATCGACACATAGACCAGTTGACGGAAGCGAGTAAACTGATACGAAAAATCCTTCGACAAAATAAGAAGAACGAGAGCAACTATCTCACCGAGAATCAACGTGAGATGATAGAGGAAGTTTTAGCACGAGCAATGAACTCGTGCACGAATGCTCATCAACCAGAACTCTCTCTTTACTTATTGGACTGGATGGACGAATTTACTTTTTCGCACCATCAGCAGCAGGCAATACCCGAAGAGAATATAGAAGATATCAACAAGGATGGATTGTACAAAGATTCGGTAACAGCGGAAACTATTCTAGCACTTCGATGGACTCGAGACTTGACTGGAGCTATCGAAATACTCGAGTCGATTTTGGAGAAACACGCTGAAGATGATCTAGATCAATGGAGGAAGACTATTGCAGCGGGTTTGACAGTCATGGTTGCCAAAGGACGAGGAGGCGATGCCGTTCAAGTCTTTGATGTTCTAGACAAAGATGTGAGAAGTACCGATTGTTACTCAACAATAGGACGTCACCTATCGAAGGTAAAAGATTGGAAGGAACTTATTGATCTTTATAGGAATGCAACAACCGAAGGATATTCATCAGAGGAACTTAGTTTGCTCGCCATGACGGCCGTGATCTCCACTAAAGTTGACAATCGACTGCGAATTCTTCGAGCTATTGTAGATGAATGCGCCTCGAATGTTGGTCTTGATCCGAAGCGATGGACGATGAACAAGTACTGGCAGATCAAGAGGACGCTAGGTTTCCACCACGCACGCCTATTGATGTGGTGGAATGATGAACAGAGAGCACCTCTCGATGAAATGAATCTAGCCATAAAGGAATTCTACAACGATCAGGCTAATGGAATGCGACCCAAAAACGATGTCGCTCGAGCAATCGTATCTGGTGCTAGTAGATATGACTCGTTCGGTTTGGAATATACTGGCGGGTACGAAAAAGTTCCTCGCTCGGTTGAAAATTGGACCGTACTGCTTGAAGAAGTTCTACACGCAATGAAAGGGTCGGCCATACGATATGATCCAAACTGGGTAAATTCCGTTGTGCTGGCGTACAAGAGTCTCGGAAGAAGTAGAGAGTGTGTAGAGTATATTTCGAATGTAATGGATGTCGACGGAACTCGCATACGGAAATCAACACTCGTAGAAGTATTGGAAGCCGCTAGAGTTGAACACGACGAGGAACTATACAATAACATTCAGATGATGCTTTCTCGGGGAAACAATACGAATGATACATCACCACAATCATTAGAAAGGTAACTTTTAAAAAAGTCTAGCTAAAATGTCATTTTATTGAAAAAAATACTATTTAAAATGTTTTGTCATGAGAGATGTAAATCATTCATGTCATGAAGAATTAGTCCGCTTGCCTAGTGATGTGCGTAAATCTTGAATAATCTTATCGTTCGAGGGCATTGGCTTCTGCCAGACCCAATCTGCTCCAGCATCAATAAACTGAGTACCAAGATCATTTCCAGAGCAACCAATAATAATAGAACCGATTCTCATCCTCCTCATTGCAAAGACAACATCCGTTCCGACCATAACACCGCCAGCTCCTTCCATGAATTGATCTACAACAATAACATCAAAACGGTCTCGACCGCATATTAAAAGCGCCTCTTCGCCTGTCGCAGCCTCCGTTATGGTAGCATTTGGGGCGATAGCTTTCTTCAACCGTCTTTTTAGCATTGTTCGATTCATTTTTATATCATCAATTATCAGACACGAGATGGGTTCTTGTATAACTTCCGCACACTTCTTTTTTTCAGCGGTGCTTTCGGTGGGTGCCTTACAAAGAGGTAATGCCATATGTACAATACAAGACGTTCCAGCCTTAACAGTTGGATCACTATCAAATCGAATGGACCCACCAGTTAGATCTACCACATGCTTTGCTATTGCTAAGCCAAGACCGGTACCGGGCGCACCGCCTCGTTGTATAAATCTTTGAAATAATTTCTTCTGTTCCTGGATTGGTATACCTGGACCGGAATCTTCACAGATAAATTTTACATTCCCATCTTCCCATTTAACAGAAAGTTCAATATGACCTGATGTGGTATATTTGATACTGTTGCTAATAACATTCGTCAATACCTGTTCAATCCGATGTTGGTCTCCAATTACCCAATCATTAGTATTATTGTTTCCTTTAGTAGCAGCATCATATTTTGGCAATGTTGTTCGAAAATCTACTCCAGGGCGGCAGCTGGGTAGTAACATTTTATGAACATTAAATAATAACTTAGAAAGTGATATGGGTGCCTTCCGAAGTTGCATTTTACCCTCTTCCATTTTTCGTACATCTAATAGATTATTCATAATCTTAGACATGAATGTTGAACATAATTGCATACCAGAAATTAAACTTTGGGCCATGTCTGGTAAGTCATCAGGCATGGAATTTAATGCAGAATCAATCGCCCCCAATGGATTGCGTAATTCATGTGCAAAGTATGCTGTCATATTCCGTTCTGTTTCAACCTTCGCCTCCTGTGAGGCACGTAAGGTTTGCCATTTACGTAATGCTACTGCTTTTTTTCGATCTTCTGTTACGTCCTGTGCAACACCCACAACACCAATAATTAATCCATCCGGATCACGTCGTGTCGTTGCATTAACCAATAGGAATATTGATTCACCTGATTTGGATATAACCTCTAATTCATAATTGGATGTTTCAAATCCTGCTAACGCGTGTTCTAAAATCTCATCGACTTTCATTTTTGCCAATGGCGCAATAAAGGTTTCTACTAATGGCACCCCCGTTGCTTCTTCTTTTGAATATTCTGTAATTTCTGATATCTTTCTATTCCATTCATTAACATTCATATCACAATCTATACCAAATATAGGCGCATTAGCTGTATTAATCAATTGTCGTAATTCTAATGCCATACCCGCAACGGACCGATCACGTTTCACAGCCTCTGTTACATCCTGTGCTATCATAACAACACCAATTATATTGTTATCCATATCACGTTGGGGTGTTATATTAACCAATAGATGTCGAATTTCATTGTACTTTGTACGGAAATCAATTTCATAATTGGACTTACATTTCCCATCATTGGTTGCATCATTCAATATATCTTGAAATGATTTACGTATATTTGGTTTTATATACGTATCAACTAATGATGAACCGAATGCATCACTCTTTTCATATCCAGTAGTTTCAGCTGTCTTATCATTCCATTCATTTATTATCCCATTACGATCAATACCAAAGATTGCTGTATTAGCTGTATCAATTAATTTACGTAATTCATTATTCGCTGTACAGTAACCTCCACCACCACCTCCACCATCCCCACTACCGGTGGATTTTGCCATGGCTGTTGTTTCATCACTATTAATGTTACATGAACTGCATTGTTCTCGTATTATACAATTGGAACAATGATTGTTATTGTTATAGTTATTTATCACACGAGTGTCAATAGAAGAAGCATCGGAGACACGATATTGCTGTTGATGTTGATGTTGGCAAGAGGAAACGGCTGGGGGGATCATATCGTCAGAGCTAGCACCAGAACCGGCAGTAGTAGCAGTAGCATCAGTGACAATAGTGACAGCATCATCAAGAGAGCATGGGATAGAGTTATCATTATCATTATCATTAATATCGATCACGCGCTTGCTGGTACAGACCAAAACAACACCTGTTACTATCCTCTTGCTCCTGCTGCTTTTATTATCATTAGTTGTTGTTGTAACATCAAACTGTGGGAATAAATCGACAGAGAATATTGTTGTAGCCGAAGTTGTTGTTGTATCGTCACTGTCGTTATCTTCATCGTTATCATCGCGGCAATCGTGATTGAGGTTGTTGTTATTGTTATCGTCGTCCTCAGCTATAGTTGTAGATTCGGACGATGATGGTAAGGACCAACGGCGGGTCCTTTTTCTTTTTCCTCGTTGTCGTTGATGGTGATCGTTATGAATAGTAGTAGTAGAAGGATTTATCACTTTCAATAATTTTACATCCACGTTAACTTCGGCTTTTCCATTACGGATAACTTTATCCAAAACATCACTCAAAGGTATCATCATCATTATCTCCTCTGACGAAGGCGAAGAATGAGAGTTTGACGTTGACGTTGAAGACGTTGATGATGATGATGATAAGAAGGACGATGAAGGGAAAATATTATCGAATGACATTCCAATGATTTCGTTGTTCTCGTTATTGTTCTCATTGTTGTCGTTTTCGTCGAAAATCCTATTATTATTATTATTTATTATTATCGCAGCAGACACATA
>Ga0115007_10002568_pt1 | contig 11109 bp, 6 predicted proteins | sample ArcOceMetagenome_2_FD_87166 | JGI IMG/M metagenome (GOLD analysis project Ga0115007, IMG submission 87166) | Marine eukaryotic phytoplankton communities from Arctic Ocean - Arctic Ocean ARC135M Metagenome | ecosystem: Environmental > Aquatic > Marine > Oceanic | place: Arctic Ocean | collected...
AAATCCAGATTCTGTGGATGGTCTACCGAGTTTACATTGGAATCTAGTAAGTCAAGCAAAACCTTTCTTTGACAACGATGACAAGAACAACAACAACGACGACGACGACGATAAGACTAAGGACAATAAAACTGACGAAACAGTCGATAATGATGAATCATCGTTTGGATCCCACATCTATCAACTTTACAATCTTGTTCGGCCATATGTCTACGAAAATCTCCTTCCAACAGTCGATCGCTTACTCGATGACAAAAACAACAACAATAACACAAATACAGTAAACAATGGCAGCAATAATAATAAGAAGCTCCGAGTATCGGATATCTTCCTTCGACGTTATGGACAGGATATTTGTGGGGATATGACACGGAATGGAATTTCGATTCATTACGATGTATTTTCTAGAATTACAGCAGTTATTGCATTGGACGATGTTGCATCCAACGGTGATAATGGTCTTTTTACTTTATCAGTCGACGAAACAACACAACAAACATCTAACCATAAAGCACTTCGTAGGTACTTTCCATTAAATACAGGTGATTGTGTCGTCCATACTTGGGATGTCTTACACGGTGTTGACGTCCAACCTGGATTGGATCGAACGAGTTTAATAGTTTGGTTTGATGAGGAGGAGGAACCAGTCAATGATGATGGCGATGATCAAGACAATGAAAAAACCGTGCCTGTATCTCCGTGGTTGTTACTGGAGTATCAAAAGAACCAGGCAAACCATAATTGTAGTACTATGCATGATGGGAACGATGTAAGACAATTTGTACTAGCAAGTGCGCTTGCGAGTGTTGAAAAGACGACGACGACGACGACGTCACTAGACTCAGAAAATGACCACGAGATTTGGTTGTATCTTCGCAGTGCCTCCCGTGGTAATACATTCGCATTGACTCGAATGGGTAGTATCTGCGAAGAAGGGATTTTAACTTGTGTGGACATGCAAAGCGAAGCATTTACAATACTGGAAAAGTTACGACCGTTTGAAAAACTTCCCACAATCATTCAAGATATGCTGAAAAGAACATCAAAAACAACAACAGCAACAACAGCAACATCTACTACTATTAACAATAATGGTAACTGTTTAGAACTTGCTTGTCGGTTTTGGTTTGAGGCAGCTTTAAAAGGAAATTCTTTAGCTCAAAGGGCTCTAGCAGATGAAATTATGTTAGAAGCATCACAATCGGGGGATCCGAATCAACGTCTACTCGCTGCTGTATTATTTGCTCTGGCATCCCAGCAAGATGATAGCGAGTCTTCAGAATCTCTATCACGGGTAATTGAATATGATGTTGCTGCACGGAATGTTGGCAGTCAAGAAGAATTCCTTGCCTCTCCCGTAGTACAAACAGCGAATGCTGCTGGTACTTTTGAAAAGTGAAAAAAATAATTTCGTGTATCTCTTCTATTACTTAATAATTTGGTAATGTTTTTGTTTAACTTCGTTACTTTTTTATTTTTATCTCACTGACGATCCAGAATATCCTCTCGAATAATCCGGACATACATCCTGACAAAGTTTAGCAGCGTTATCAAATGCTTCAACAAGATCGTTAGAAAGGTGACCAGCAGAAAGTGATTTCATATTGGAATTGTAATGTGAAATCTTACTTGCACCAATAATGATACCATCATCCTCCTTCAATTGAGAATGATGACGTAACCATCGAAGTGATGCCTCGGCCATACTACTACAAGTATTATTACTACTAACATCATTGCCGTGATTGTCATCGTCACTAATACTTTGTTGTAGTTTTTCACGAACAATTTCTAATGCATCAAATTGTTCTTTTTGTTGAAATCTTTCTCTATAACGTTTAGCCCATATACTATTACCAGAAAATCGATCACCTTTTTCTGAATTCTTTTTTGCAGCCTCTTTGTCATTAATAGATGGTGAATATTTTCCGCTTAACATACCACCACCCAATGGATTATAAGCATAAAAATTCATACCAAGTTTTCGTAATGCAGGGAATAATTCTGTTTCAACTTGTCTTGTTATAGCATTATACATTCCTTGATATACTGTTGGTAGTATATAATTTCGTGTGGACATATATCCATGTATGTACACAGTTTCCCACGCAGAAAAGTTAGATAAACCAAATTTATTAAATTTCTTTTCATTATAAAGTTTTTGAATTTCCTCCAAGGTTGGTTCAATACTATTATTAGAATCGGGCGCGTGAAGATAATATATATCAATACTATCTCTTCCAAAAGATTTCAAAGAGCTTTCCAATTGTTTTCGAACACCAGATGGAGAAAGATTCTTATCTTTTGTAAACGAATTTGCTTTTGATGACAACGAAAGTGTAGTTGGGAGGAGCAGATTCATACCATTGTGTCTGTCTTTCATCATTATTTCGCCTAATACAACTTCTGTCTTGCCATTTTGATACATTATTGCAGAATCTAACATGGGATTATCTTTTACTAGTTCTTTCCACTTATTGACTTGACAAAAATCTAGAACCATCGTCGTTGCATCTTTTGTTGTGGTTGCACCACCAAAAGTCATGGTGCCAAGAATTACACGAGGCGTCCTCATCATTATGCTTGCTGTGGTATTATGGGTTTGAAAGAACGAATCTAACAAGTACACGTACACTTAGTAGTGGTGAGTGGTGATAATTGATAACAGAGAAATTAAAAAAGATTTTGAAGATTCTGCATTTTTAGCGAGAACAAATCCACACTGAAAAAGGGTTATAATTTCAGTCCGACACGTGACTAAAACATGACGTGTCGTCCGTCAGCAGTCAGTCAACATAAAAGGGTTGAAAAATAAATAAAATGCTTGTATTTGTAAAGAGCATGGAATTGCCGATCTCACATATTAAATTGTTGTGATCATACTGTAAAGGATAAAGCCACTCTCTAGAAGAAAGGAAACAACAACGCCATTTTAAAACTCATCGATATAGCAGTTATTAGCTGTTAGAAGGGAGAAAAAAAAACGCAAACGCAAACGACAATGGATCATGATGATGATGACGCAAGCTCGAAAAAAGATAATAAAGGTATTTTGATAGGTCCCGATCTAAACCCAACTCGATCACCCTTTGACAAAAAGAATTATCGTCAGATTTTGTTACCTAATGGACTACGCGCCTTGTTGGTGAGCGATGTTGTCGCTATGACTCAAGCCTATAACCTTGGTGGAGGATTGATGATGGACGACGACGATGACGATGATTCTAGCGACGACGACGACGATGATGATGATGATATGGACGTTGATGACGAAGACGACGCCGACGAGGAGGAAGAAGGTGGCGGACTACGTAATGCTGCAGCTGCTATGGTTGTAGGAACTGGTTCATTTTATGATCCTCCTGAATGTCAGGGTATGGCTCATTTTTTAGAACATTTATTATTTATGGGATCTCAAAAGTTCCCCGAAGAAAATTCATACGACGCATACATGAGTAAGCATGGTGGTAATGACAATGCGTATACAGAAAGTGAACACACTGTATATCATTTTGAAATACCACAAGAACAATTAAGTGGTGCATTAGATATGTTTTCACAATTTTTTGTATCACCACTATTAAAGGAATCAAGTGTCGCACGTGAATTGAAGGCAATTGAATCTGAATTTATGTCAGCAAAAAATTCCGATGGTTCACGATCACAACAACTTATGGCGTACACATGTGGCCGGTCCTTTCAAGAGCATCCATCATCGAAGTTTGGATGGGGAAATCACCATTCGTAAGTGTGTCTTGCCTTTTTTTTTGGTGTTGCGTTCTGTTTGGTGTATTTTCCCTTTTTGAATGAACGAATGGATTTATCTTTCAGTACTATAGTACATCTTATTTTTCAAGAAACATTTCCCACTTTTGATTCTAATTCTTTAGACTAAAGACTCTACCTGAACGAGACGGACACGATCCATTGAAGATGTTACGAGCATTTTATGACGAGGTAAGTAATACCAATGTGTTTGTGTGTTTGTTGTTGTCATTATTTAATTTAGGATCATATAGAACTAACGAACTTGTCAACGTAACCTTTTTCTGATACTTTGATTACAGCATTATTACGCTGCAAATATGCGATTGGTTGTGGTTGGAGGTTATTCTCTTGATGATCTAGAAGAGCAAGTGATTAAATGTTGCTCCGATATCCGATCGAAGGACGTTCCTGGATCATATCGGTGGGATCAACGAATGGAATCACCGATGCAAAAAAACGGTCCACCATTGGCTAAGTCTGGATTGGAAAAGATATATTATATTGCTCCCGTTAAAGATCGACATTCACTTTCGGTGACGTGGCAGGTACGTAAAATGAAAGAATGAAAAAGAAAATACGTAATCATTATGCCTTTTCTAATTGTAATTTGCTCTATTTTCTTCTTCTAAAAGATTCCGCCCCAGATCGAAAACTGGAAGGCCAAGCCATGTGATTATATCGCGCATCTTATCGGACACGAAGGTAAAGGGTCGCTGTTGGCATATCTTAAATCAAAATCATGGGCCATGGGTTTATTCGCTGGTGTTGGTGATGAGGGAGACGAAAACGCAACAGGTCACGCACTTTTCACGGTGACTGTCACCCTTTCTACGGACGGTGTCAAGCATTGGCGAGAGGTAGCTTCTGAACTATACCAGTACGTTGGTATGTTGCGATATTACTGTCACCAACCACCATCAGCTGAAGGAGAGGGTGGACTACCCCGGTGGATCTACGAGGAAATTCGTTCCATGAACGAGATTGCGCATAAATATGCCGATGAGGAACCGCCGGAGGATTGCGCTGTAGGGTTGGTTGAAGAGATGTCCCCGTGGTTTAATACTCCGCCAGAAAGACTACTAGATGCTAGTGAGTTGATATTTGAATATGACCCGGAAACCGTCAAGAATCTCCTCGACGAATATTTTACACCTTACAATGCGAGGGTCGATTTGGCTTCTTCGAGTTACGGTCGTGCAGGCGATTACGAAGAGACAGATGATAAAAATCTCTCTTCTTCTCCCAGCCTCGATTATTATAACATATTCGATCCAAACAAAGAGTGCCTACCTCCATCTGAAGAAGCTTTTGATCCGTCTAATACCGGCTCGCCTCATATCGAACCTATATTTGGCACTCCATTTTGGGTCCAATCACTCGACAAGTCGCTTCTGGAAGGTTGGGCCCAACATGTCAAACCACAACTGCCTCCATCCAACTCCATGTTGCGTCTTCCACAAAGAAACGAATTTGTTCCTACCGATTTTTCATTGAAACCATTGCCGCCAGCGGATTGCGATCATCCGTTATTAAATTGTTCCATCAAATTACAAATTCCCGTTGGGAAACGAAAGGAATGGTTCCCAGCCTCCGTCACCCAATACAATGGCACTAAGAACCAAATACTATGCGCATACGAAGATGAGGATGAAAAATGGCACCAACTAGACGTCGCAACTTCCGAGTTACAACACGATAAACTGACCTCTCCGGATTTCGAAGGATCACTCGATAACAAAAAGATTAAGTATAGAATAGTATCATTGGCACTGGAAGGAGAAAAGGCAAGCTTAAAGTTTGGGGACGAAAGTGACTTCGACGTAGAAGATGGCAAGAGCTTTCCAGCAATACCGCCTATGTCTCCTGCCTCTCGATTGCCCAAACTCGTTGTCAATACAAACGAATTGAAACTTTGGCACGTCCAGGATAGAGTGTTTAAACGTCCAATTGCAGAATTGCGGTTGCAATTAAATTGTGCTGATGCGAATAAGTCTATTCTGCATAGCGCGTGTGCCGATATTCTGGTCAATCTTGTCTGTGATAACCTAACAGAGACATCGTATATGGCCAGTGTGTGCGAAATTGGCTCCTCTTTGTCTACAAACGACCGTGGTTTTTCTATGCGAGTCCATGGTTTTAATGATAAACTGATGAAACTGTTTGTCATTTTGCTTGAAACGTTACTAAAATTTCGAAATAACGAAAGAAAGGAGTTGCCCGAAGGCTTTTGCAAGCAAAGGTTTGATGCCGTCCTTGAAAACTACCGAAGATCTTGTCATAATAGCGGATTGAAGTCTCAAAATCTCGCAAGTGGCACTCGAATTCGTTGCATCTGCGAACGCACTTTTTCTGCGCGACAAAAGTTCGATGCAATTGAAAATATCGACGTCCTTACTTTCACAACCACCGTTGCCAGTTTGCTTAACAACATCGGCGCAGAAGGACTTCATACCGGCAACGTGGATGCTGAGGCTGCTGATCAAGTTAAAGATACAATCATTGCAATACTGAAGAAGAGTTGTGTTGGGAACTGCGGTCTCTCACGCAAAAAATACCCAAGTCAATTTGTTTTGAAATTACCACCGAAAACGTATGAGCTGACTTGCGTGACAAAAGATCCAACAGAGTCCAATGCAGCAGTAGAGGTCTACCTGCAAGTTGGTAAAGACAACGTTAATGATCGAGTTATGGTAGACTTGTTAATGGAAATAATGAACGAACCGTTGTATGATCAGATAAGGACAAAGGACCAATTTGGTTATCACGTCTCCTGTGATTCACGGTGGACCAACGGTGTCATTGGTATTCACATTTCAGTGGTTTCGGCGATCAAAACAGTCAAAGAGACCGAAGACCGGATAGAGAGGTTTCTTCTTGAATTCCGATCAATATTGCTTAATATGAGCAAGGAAGAGTTCATGGGTCACCTAGTAGGCTTGGCAAAGGAAAAATTGAACATGTTTAATTCTTTGGGTGAACAAACGTCTCATTTTTGGACCGAGATTCGAGACAGCCGTTACATTTGGGAGGCAGAAACAGCAGAAGTAAGATATTTGAAGACAGTTACCAAGGAGCAAACATTGAAAGCATATGATCAATGGCTGCCTCCTGATAACAAAAAGAGAAGACAGTTAATTGTGAAAGTTGTACCCAGTGAGGGACCTGCAACTTCCGGTAGACCAGATAATATCGAAGATGCAGAAAAGTACAATGATAGTTGCGTGGACACCTTTCACGCATTCTGTAAGCATCAAACATTTGGGAAAATTTTCTAGTGATAAATGTGACCTCTTTCAAACCAAAAAACGATGGACGATCTTTTATGAGACTGGTTTAGACTCGTATGGATGCAATATGCATGATAGACTTGCAGGTGAGTTTTACATTGTTTGTTGTTAATATAGTTCCGGCATATAGCAGATATAAGACACGAATTTATGTGGTCCAACGAATGAAGTCACCTAAAAAGACACCTTTTACCATTCGTTGTACATATCTGCTGACTTCAACCATTTTCTTTTGGAGGATGGTTGTTGACGCGCAGGCAGCAGCGCCCAAAACTACAATGGACAGTCTCCTGCGTTGCCAAGAATAAAAGAAAATTATGCACCCCTACGAGCATTATATTTGGACCTCGCAAAAAGGTTTCACGTGATGACGATATGACGAGAGAAGTAACTTGGACCAAACAATTAATTACTAACCTATTTCTTCCTTTTCTTTTCAATGAATCGATTTTGCAGTTTTTCCTGCAGTATTACGCATATCGATTATCAGTAATACAAAGGTCCCCCATGTATAGTCTACCATGCGCTTAAATATAGGATAATAGCATAGTTGAAAGACGTTGGTTATTGAAATATAGATTTGTGTCATACATATTATTAAACTATTTGGTATTGAAATAGTTTACCCCCCACATAGAAATTGTTTTTTTTTTATTGCTGTTGTATACTGCTCACATCGTAATGCCATGTCCGTTTGGAAAAAAAATTGAGTTTGCCTTTTTTAAATGATTCTGAAATAAGACCGGCGGCGGAAGAGATTTTTTCCTTGCTCGTAACTCCAAGTGTCTAAAACGACATGGATCTCGAACCAATGGAAGTAATAGAACCAACCCAGAACACACCAACGAGACACCCAAACGGAAATATGGACGATTTGTCCGTGGTGCGTTACGCAACAAACGACGACCAGCATTCAAATGCGTAGGATTGGTTCCTTCCACTTCTTCAATAGGCACATTATTTTCATTTCTAGAAGACAATGCGTTACTGTCCAAATTCGATTTTCGAATTTTATTTTGTTGAACAACTCCCTCAATACTCTTCTCAACGGTAACTCTCTTTTTCATATTGGGAACAGAAGGAATTTCGTTCTCTTCGTCAGAAGATGCTATAATAAAGTTAGCGTTGTCGTCATCATTGTTTTCATACTGATCATCAAAAGGGACAATACTATCAATTGAAAGATTATCAAAGTCATTATCCCAGCAACTCGAATCATCATCATCATCATCGGCATTTTGGATCTTATTCTGTCGACGTTCAACATACGACTTTCGCTCCTTTTCGGCCCCATCGAGTGTTACGCGTCTCGATTTGTCTTGTTTCCCATTAAGCTTTTGCTTTCTTTGACTTGTGTTGCCAGTTTTAAGTGTCTGCTTTGGTACACGTCTCGACTTGCCGTCTTGCTTCCCATTAAGCTTTTCCTTTCTTTGATTTGTGCTGCCATTTTTGTTCCCCTTATATGTCATAGTACGGATACCTTTATTGTATCTACTGCTGCTGTTGCTGTTGCTGTTGCTATTGTTATTATTGTTACCGTTGCGTTCGGAAACAACATTACGCTTTTCAGTCTCGGAAGCAACTGAATTGAATTGGCTTAGCAATACCTTCGGCTTCTGTTCCATAATATAACGTCTGCGATATTCTTCTTCTTCGTCATTGTCATCGCCAGAGAAGGTCGCAGCAGAGGAAGGAGTAGGGGGGCGCATTTTCATTGGTTCCTTCGGAGTTCCTTTTTCTTCTTCTTCGTCGTCGTTGCTATCGACAGAGAAGGATGAGGACGAAGACGAAGATAAGTCGTGCATATTTTTTGATTTCTTCGAAGAAAGACCATTCCGATTGTCCACGCTCGCAGCTTTTTGACGCCAATCTTTGACATGCGACATCCCCACAATCTCCACTGAAGTAATAGTTCCCCTCCTGCCAACAGAAGTTTCCTCCACGCCACCGAATTCATCTTCATCACTATCGCTTGTCATCGCTTCGTCGATGGTATCAATATTCTTCTTCTTCGATGGTTTCTTCTTGAGGGTAGGTTTGCGTGGGCTATTCATATGATATTGTCCTTTTAGCTTTGCTTCGGTAAGAGGTGATGACGGGGTAATAATGTCTTCTTCTTCATCATCATCGTCATCACCCTTTCCTTCGTCGTCGACAGTGAATTCTTCTTCTGACGACGCATGATAATCGTGACCATTATCCTTATTGATACCGGTGATCCGATCCGAAATCTTCGTGGAGGGATTAGCAACCAAATAATCGCTGCCTTTCAACTTCAACAACGAGTCGCTTGTCCGTTCATCGTTAAAGACGACTGCAAAGGCATTAAAAAGAAGAAGAAGGGCAAATATCAAAAGTCAATTACAATAGTCCAAACAGGGTTTATTGCTTTGGAACAAACAAAAACACATCTAAAAGTAAACATAAATATTATTACGTACCATCTATTCCAACGATTGGATTACCAGGTAGATTTTCATCTCGAGCAATAAGTAAGTAATAGTCGGAATTAAGAGGAAGATTACAAAAGTACATCATTCCCGTCCCCCCATCGATTCTGTTGCTGTTTTTGTAGGGGCTCAACACAACGGTAGTATTGGAGGAATTAGGACAGTGCTGATGATGACGATGGTTGCTATTTTCGTTATCTTCTGCTGTTGATGAAGAAGATGACGAAGATGAGAAGAAACCAACTGATGCAATGCGGTTCACGGCATCAGTAATTTGAAGACTCCCACCAGGTGTTTCATCGATTCTTCTTTGTGCCATCGGCGGCGTCAACTCCTGATTGTCATCGTCGTTGCCGTTTACGTTCTTGTAACGGTCTTTCTTCTGCGGACAGAGCACAGTCACGACGATATTTCGTGATTGTTCTTTTTGTTGTTGAGCGAGATCATTAGTGTTTTGCTTCTTATCATCCCCATCGTCGTTGTCGTTGTCATTGTCGTTGTCATTGTAGTTGAGAGGTCGACTTGCTGGGCAACTCCCATAAGAGACCACCGAATCATGACGCAGATGCATTCGATCGATAGTATTATTGGTATGTGTGCCATCTCCACCATTGTACTTCTTTTTAGTCGTCGTTTTCTCTGCTGCAACTAGCACTGTAGACCATCGTCCTACTAACGACGGACCAGGAAGCTTAGTTGTGATATTCATGGTTGTCGTTGCTGATGATGATGCTGCTTCTGTTGTTTGCTGTTTCCCCTGAGACAACGGTTGTCGTTTTACGGACTCTAAGGATGTTATCCCCTCCTTCAATATCAACCTATTTTCTTTTTCGGTTATATCAAAATGAACCGCTGTCCCGACAAGACGACATCCATTTTCATCATCATCATCGTCATCATTATCCCCCTCAGTAAATTCAGCATTAGCTGCATCAGCTGCATTAGCTGCATCAGTTGCATTATCGTCGTCGTCGTTGCCGTAATCCCCATCGACGACCATTTGATTTTGTTCTTGCTGTTCCTTATCATTATGATATCTTTGTTTCTCGTCATTGTAACCATCGTGCGTATCGTTGTTGTTGTTGTTGTTGTTGTTGTAGTTGTCGTGGCTGTCGCTGGGATAGTCTTGATCTTGATGTTGATCTTTGTCTTCGTCGTCAGCTTTAGATATTTTCTTCTGAGAAGCTGTAATACTACTACTAATAGGATGATGTTGATTGGAAGAAACAGTATTAGTCTTTCGACGTTTGTTGTTGCTGCTGCGATAATCAGCAGCAGGAGTATTACTGTCATTATTATTGTTCGTTGTCGTCGAGAAGAAATGTGAACTCTTCATCGGTACTCGACGACCACCACGATTATATTGGATCGTATTGATACTAGGACTGCCAGCATTATCATTGTAATTCGTATCATCTACTGTCTCCCTGTGGAGGAATGGAGTCCCATCTCGACGGCTGTTATTATCATTGTTGCTACTGCTGTTGTTTCTTTTTGTGATGATTGTGTTGGGAATAGAAGATCCACGACGATTGTTGTCCTTATCATCAACGTGCTTAATAATATTATTATTATTATTATTATTATTATTATTGCTGTTGTTG
>Ga0115007_10002571_pt1 | contig 11107 bp, 5 predicted proteins | sample ArcOceMetagenome_2_FD_87166 | JGI IMG/M metagenome (GOLD analysis project Ga0115007, IMG submission 87166) | Marine eukaryotic phytoplankton communities from Arctic Ocean - Arctic Ocean ARC135M Metagenome | ecosystem: Environmental > Aquatic > Marine > Oceanic | place: Arctic Ocean | collected...
GACGCAGACCGTGCGACAAACAACGACTTGACTTGCGCCAACGAACGACTGGTCAGTAGGGATAAACGGTCGAGACGCAGACCGTGCGACAAACAACGACTTGACTTGCGACAACGAACGACTGGTCATGTGACGTTTTCTGGGAATGTAAACCCCCCTGTTCTTCCATCGCTAAAAATCAAAATTTCTGGTTCATCAAGCCACACCAGATGCCGATGAAAGGCAGATTTCGGACCATTTTTTGGGCGCGTAACAAATTATCTTCTTAAATCTTCGGTCACTTTTGGAAAAGAGGAGATCGAGAGGACCAAGATGAATACGAGACAAAATTGGTCTGGCCATGAATACACTCTCATGCTGTTCGATCACTCTGACATGCAGCAGCTTCTCGGCGAGGAGATCCGGATCGAGAAGGGGAATGCAAGAGGAATAAAGAATTTGAAGGACCGGTTCAAGCGGCGTTTTGATCCGGACCATCCGTCGATTACAATGAAATCTTCAAAAGCCGCTTCCACTGCCGAAGAGTGGAGCCAACATTCTCAGCTTTTGGCACAAGTCACTTGCGGTGAGAGGCAGCAGCTCCTCGGTGAAGAAACAAGGAAGCTTTCGACAACTCAAGAATCCTATCTGAACTTCCGATTCAAACATCTTATCCCTCCGAGCCATCCATCTGTTGAAAAAAAACGAACAGGCTCCGTAAGTGTGGGTCCTTATGAATTCTCCGCTGAGGTTTCGTTGGATCCTTCCAGACTAGAAAGCGATAATGACTCCGAATTTCACACACCCTTGAATGAGAGCCCGAGTCCATTCTATTTCACCCCCGTCTGCCCTGAATCACAAGATAGAGTGTCCCCGAGTGTCAATGCCAGGAAGGTATTGACGTTCTCCGACGATGTCGATGAGGATATGCCAACTACAACTACAACTACAACTACAACTGCTGACGACGACGAAACTGACGAGACAATGGAGGAAGAGGATGACGACGACAAAACTGACGAGACAATGGAGTCACCCTATTTCACCGACAAGGAAATTGTGAGTCTACTCGGAATGTTCGTGCCTGCGAACGTCGATATCCCGATCGAAGAACTACTGGACAATAAGTGGCTAAAAGAAAAAGAAAAAGACTCCGACCAACTTCGCGTTACCTTCGACAAATGGTTTGGTCATCTGACTCCGAGTGCCTGCGCGCTTCTAAGATCGAATATTGAAGTAGAAGTACCCGAGGGCATGGTGACGATCAAAAGTGTGGTCAAACCCTACGTAGCGGAACGCAGACGTAAAGTGGAAGAACTCCGTATGGAGATCGGAGTCGCGCAGAATAAAGGCCGGGCATCAACAGTGTACAAAACAAAATTTCGTGAGGAACAGATGGGTGAGAAGATGACGATCATCAAGCGTATCTCTTTTCTACTTGGGAAAAGTGCGACAGAGCTAGCGCATGATGGTACCAGCACTTACGCCGAACCAACCCAAGCGGGCGTAATCCGTGTCGCCGAGGAACTGGGGAAGCTGATGGGTCCGAACCGTAAGGATCAAACGTTGATCGATTGTGGTTCCGGGGTGGGAACCGCCCTCTGGGTCATGTGTCAAGTCTTGGACTGCAAGGGAATTGGATTGGAGTACTCGACGAACCGAGTCTATACGGGAAGCGCCAAAACCAGACAGCTACTGGACGAATTGGAGGGCAACTCGGCATTTCAATTCCGAGTCGCCAACATGGATGGGGATCTGCACGATCTAGAATCCCTTTTTGAAGGTGTAGTGGCGGCGTACCAATACGACGAGGCATTCAGCCCAAACTTGATGGTGGATACGTTGAAGATGTACAAGAATGCGCCATTGACCTTTCGATTTGTTGTTTGCGCGAAATCGCAGCGATATCCTGCGTACGGCAAGCAAATGTACGCCGATTACGGCCTCTATCCACTCACACTTCCCATTTCTACCAAAAAGGTGGGCTCAGGTGAATGCAGTTCGTTTGTTATCTTCGGACGACGTTGTTGCGACTATTCGGATCTGTCGGTACTGGAACCACCCAAAACGACGACAGGCTATCCGATGCCTAAGAAAGACTGCAAGCCTACACCCCTACCGGCCGAAGCGACGCGAATCTTGGATGGCGATATGGAAGCGGCGAAGCAGCACTACAAGACCCTAGAGAGCAAGATGCATGCTCTTATGTCCATGAAACGATCACGCAAACATAAGCAGGATGTCAGTTGCATGTGTTCGGCTCAGTATGAGCATTGCCAAGACAAGAGTTGCCAAGATTGCAAATCTGCCTTCGAGCATACAGACGTGCGGGAACTGTATGCCCAACCCGTCCCGTGGCTTTATGGGCAAACTGGGCTCTTCACTGGCAAAGAACTTGGGATAGATCGGTATGTGATAGAGTACACTGGCAAACAGAGTCAACGTCGGCTGGAGGGCAACTACGTTCTCGAAGTTTCCGCCGGGACCTTCGTGGATGCCGAAGGGCGGGGCCTTCAACAATACATAAACCACAGCTGTGACCCAAATTGCATTTTCCAGAAGTGGGATGATTCTCGGGGAAGGTTGCGTATTTCGATTGCCACTCAGCGTCTAATCAAGAAAGACGAAGAGTTGACCGTCGACTACGGTTCGGCTCGGGAGGATTTTGCTTGCGAATGCCCGGCCTGTACGGGATTCACAAAAACCATATTGCTTCTTGGCATGACTGGTATATCGGAGGCTCATATCCAACGAAGGCTAAACATCCAGAAACCACTGGACGTAGACAATATGTGCAAGGCTATGCTGAAGATGGGGAGCAAGATCGATCAAAAGCTACGGGACAATCTGCGACTACTCGCGCTCCAAACAAAAGGTTGGCGACCATACACCATATCCATGGAAAACCTTGACCATGGTGAGGGTGCAAACTCTCATTTCACCTGTGACTGGAACCGCCCGACGCTCGTTAAGCGTCTCAAAGAAATGCGCATCATTGTCGACACTATCGAGCTCGACAACTACTGGATGCCTAGTGCGTACAGCTTGGACAAAGCAAAGCCTGCTTTCTATAAGGAGACATTGCCTAGTCTGGGTAAGTTTGTCCGCGTGGGTGGCAGTATCCTCCTTCCTGCTCAGGTCTACATGCTAGACGGGCTATTGAGCAACAGGACAAGCTGGGAGCCCTTTTTCGATCTTCACCTGCTTGGGGCCACCGAAAGGGAGAAGCAAAGTCCCTTGTCCGCTGGGATGAAGGTCTTAGAGGAAGCCGTTGGCGAGGGAAACGTGCACGCAGCCCTTGGAAAGGATTGCGCAAACAACAAAGCTTACACCAACATTACCCTCGAGACGCTCCAAGCGGCCTCTTCCGAGGGCCAACAGTTGTGCAAAAACCAGGGCCTTCCCGTATGTTTGCTAAAGCTGGAACGTAAGGCGAAGCCTATTCCATCACCATCGCATGGAACCAAAACCTCCAAAACGATATGCAGCCGTCGCAAGCGACCCTCCTCCGAAGTGGTTCACAAGCAAGCCTCCAAAACGACACGTAGCCGTACATCAGCCCCTTTGAAGGCAATGTTAACGTTATCGTCGATTCAGAAGAGTTTTGAATGTGAGGGTATTGTTATCTTACCAGCAAGGGGCCCCTGGTCGCTCTCCATTTCCCAAACCAATCAATTGCGTGAATGGGCGACGTCGTATCTGACGCGATCGTTGGCCACAATCCGTGGACGAGACTTAACAAGCTCATTGGAAAACGGTGGCTTTGACGTTATCCGTTTGAGAGGCAAGGGCCGGTACGATATGGTTCCTCCAGCATGCGAGCTGGAAAAAGATGTGGGCTTCTTGCAAGATACCGAGGCCCCTTGGATGCCTGTTATCCACAAGCTGCTCGGGTCTAGTGCGTGTTTGATCCACAGAGGCTTCTTCGCATTATATCCGGCTGGTGCGACGCAAGAGTACCATCAGGATGGGCCACCAGCTGCCACTCGCTACGCGGTCAACGTGTTCGTGCCGCTCATCGACATGAGAAGCGAATTGGGACCCACCGAATTCGTAAAGGGCAGTCATGTACTTGGCATGGAAGACTATAACAAGAATCGAACAGATGCCCCAATATTGAAGGCTGGCCAGCCTCTTGTTTTCGACTATCGCCTTGGCCACCGAGGTCTAGAAAACAAACACACCAGCGTTATCCGCTTCATGTACTACTGTACCTATAGTGCAAGCAAGAAGAATGGGAAACCGATATTCGAAGACACGGTCAACTTTGGTAGCAACAACAGATTGGGAGATCTTGTCCCACTCCCTAAGTCCCGGGCGGAAAGATATGCGGCTAGGCAATCTAGGGACGGTCAGGCACCAGATGCGGGCGAAGGTGTGCAAGATTCGAGCTGTGCCCTTCTTAGGAAGTCCCCTCGAACCTCCTTGAAGGTAAGCAATCGTCAGCGTCTATAAATGCTTACACCTTTCTGTGTCTAACAAGCTGTTCCCTCGCTCAGGAAGTAAAGATTGACCGGGGTTGTGCATTTTTCCGACTAATGGGAAGCTTGTTCTGGCCCGCCGTCCCACGACCTTTATGTCCACAAACGTTCACTTTGATGTGCCGCGAACCATACATCTACACGATTGATGATTTTCTAAGCGAGAAAGAGCTAAGCCACTTTGACACAATGGTTGTTACAGAGAAAGACGCCTTCAAAGATAGTCTTGTGGATGGCGATATGGATCTCAGTAATGGGCTGCGGAAAGATCAGCGATCCTCCTCCACGTTGAGTTTCACGACCAACCAAGATAGCACAATCACGAGCTTGACCCGCAAGTTGGCAAGTTTATTGACCTGCGAACCATCTCAAGTCGAGCCGCTCCAGGTGGTTCGGTATTTTCCTAAGCAGGCATATGGGCTACACCACGACTTGGGTGAAGTCGACGAGGACGGGCGCGTAATCTTACCGGGCACTCACGATGGTTGCAAGAGGCGACTCGTGACCATCTTTATTTATTTGAATGAGCTCGAGAAGGATGCAGGCGGATGTACCCATTTTCCGTCCAGTGGTCTACGGGTCATTCCAAAGCGAGGAATGGCTGTTGTTTGGAGCAACATCAACAAACAATTACGGCCCGACTCCCGCACCATCCATGAGGGGGAGCCGGTTACATCCGGAACCAAGTATGGCTTGAACGCATGGATCATGGAAAGCTGAACCATTAACTTAATAATACAATATGCTGAACCATTAACTTAATAATACAATATGCTTGCGTTTCGACTAGATAGAGCCACGCTCCCAGCAAATCGTCCAACTAGCTCTCACTACACCCCCCAAACATGGAAACTAGTATTAGGACGGTACCATACCTATTCTTATACATATTTATTAGAAAGCAACTAGACTAGCAGCTCATCAACCCGCCCTCTAGCAGCTCGTTGACCCGCTGCAAGAGACGTTTCTTGATAAGTGTGGTGCAATCCGACCGCTGTCTCTTGATTTGTGAGGCGACAAAACTCGCGAGCAAACATAATGATTCATCATCTGCGGTAGCCTTGATATTGGAATGTTTGATCGACGATTCGATCGACGATTCATCATCCGAGGTACTCTCCGTTTCCAAAGCTCTTGCCTTGGTATTCGAAGCCTTGATGGTAATCTCCTTGTTCAAAGTTTGCTTTGCACCCGACCGCCCCAAAGCAGGATAAAGGGCGATCACGACTCGCTGAGCCGTGTACCGCTTCACGCGACCAATGTGCCCTTCGTAGACGCCTCCGACTACGTCGATGACAGTCCCGATAGGGTGTTCGACAGCTCTTGTGGTTGTGGTGGTTGTGGTGGTGGTTGTGGTGAGCATATTGAGTGTATGGGACGAGCAAGATTGCCAACTTAGCCAGATATGTATTTATGGGACGAGCCAGATTGCCAACTTCGCCAGATATGTATTGTTTTAGTTTTTCAATTTGTTGAGCGATAATGCAATCCGAAAATCGGATTTGGCGATCGAAATAATGGAAACAGCGATATAAATAAAGAAGTGCACCGACCAAACTATATAGTGAGTTAAGACGGTCGTGTGAGACTTGTATACTATTTTGAAGCTCCGAGTCTGGTATGGTCGAGACTCCCTAGTTCCTTTTTGAGACCACACACGGGCATGTCCACCCGCAGCTTCAATGCCAAAGAAGTCGGTCATTATCAAGTTGACTTGTGACTGTTGTTGTTGTTGTTGTTAAAAGTTTGTTGTTTTTGGTCGTCGGTCGTTATTTTGTGAGCTCGGATTGTGTCGGTACGTACCTGGTGCGTGTACGCTTCTCAAAATAAAAGACGACTTGACAGCGCCAAAACCACGTCTTGTTGGTACAAAATCGAGGTATCCATCTACCTAAAACGGCCATTATTTGTCGTCATTCGCAACTTCGAGTACTGAAAAAGCCTGAACCGATGCCTGCCCCCCCTTCATACCCAGACGACAGCATGCGTCCACGGTGCGAAGGAACAGACAGATTTAGTAACCAAAACAAACGAACCAGAAAGGACAATGATAATCTAGGCTTGCAACACTCCAAGCCCATCGACCTAGCAGAGACCATCGACCTGGCAGCGACAACCATGGATTTGGACGAGGGCAGCAAATGGAATTTCAGGGAAGTCTTGGCGGTCCATTGTAGCCAACAAATCAACTGGGCATCCGCCGTAAATGGTGAGCAATTAATTTCGACACTTGCAGAAAATATCTGCGTGCCTGGTACCCTAGGACTAAAGCAGAATGGAAAAATGAAATCAAAATTGGGATCGATCTCTTTCCGATCGACCACTTCAAGGGAGTGTCTTTACGATGATAAGGTTGACCTCTCCCCAAAGGTCTTGGAAGCCGTATTCGAAAACCTGCGCTTGACCGACAAGAACAACGTGTATCTCACGATCCTCTCAAGCTCTACCAAAGAGTTGACGACGGAAGTCGAGACTTACTTGGGAACGAAGGACCGCACCTTCATCTACAACCCGTGGTACGTGTTCATGCTGGTGACAGATGACGAGACAAAGAAACTCTCTCTCTCTATTCTTGAGAATCGAGTAGAAAACCACGGATATAAGCTTAGGGCTTCGATCGCTGCAGAAAACGCAGAAGGTTTGTTCGCGAAGGTCGTGAAATTCTTGTCCCCCGAAAGCTCACCGTCGATCGCAGACAAGCAACTACAAGCCCCTGAAGCCCTAAGAATTCTCTCGAATGAAGCGATTCTATATGTAGTTGCCGCGTTGTACACCGGGGATAAGTGCTACAGCTACCCCCAACTACCTGTCGAGGACCATGTATCCAACTTCGGCGGTCATGTGCGATATATCTTCCAGACAGCCATCCACCGAGGAGACGGAAACGACTGGGTGGATTGCGGTAACTTTCCAGCTACGTGCAAACATGAATGGAATATTATCCCCCGGGGCTGTAGCTTTCAAGTCAAGGACCGTGCCCAGATGGCAGAGAAAAACATCACATGTGCCTTCTTCGGAAGAAAATGCACCGCCCCAGACCAACCGCAACAAGAGTTTGAAGATGAAGTCGGTGGACTACAGGACGGCGAGGCCATGGAGACGCTGAAGGAAGAGCACGAGAAGCTGAAGGCAGAGCACGAGAAGCTGAAGGGAGAGCACGAGAAGCTGAAGGGAGAGCACGAGAAGACCGTCAAGGCCCTCAAAGTGGCCAATGACGATCGTCAGAAGGTCATAGATGAGCACGAGAAGACCGTCAAGGCCCTCGAAGTGGCCCATGCTAAGACGAATGCCCTCGAAGTGGCCCATGCTACGACGAATGCGGATCATGAGGAGGCCATGGAGAAGCTGAAGGAAGAGCACGCAGAGATCGTCGCGGCCATCGATTACAAAATGCTGATGAATGAACCCGACGACGCCGAGAGGAAAGCCAAAATCTGCTATCATGCGGTGCGGAAATGTGACAGTCTCAAGGCTCCTGCCATCTTTTTGGCCAGCGATGACTGCGACTTTTACACCGACCCCAAAGAAAATAAAGGAAGGGTCGAATACGAAGAATTCAAAACCATGGAAGGCGCCAAGCAGTATATTTTGTCAACGATGGATAGCGTCGTTGCCATGTCGTGGACAAGAAATGATAGCGTCGCTGGCATGAGGTTGGATCTTGTAGCACCCAAACTCGAGCCATGCACACCTTCCGCCTCCTCTACTACAGCCACACAGCCGAAACGTTCCGCACAAGCTGCCTCGTTAGCTTCTTCCGGCTCTGCTTCAGCCAGGAAGAAAAGAGCTTGCATAAGCTCAGACGGACATCATGTACCAAAGGCTCCACAAGCGACTCAGCAAAGTAACACGATGGGCGTCGAGGATGCCGCCGTGGATTTTAGTTTCAGCAACGATTACAACGACGATGACAACGGCGACAACGACAACCGCTATACATGGACTATTGGATGCCCTGACGCGTGGGCCGCCTGTGACAGCGACGATGCTTATGCCGCATGTCCGGATAAGGTAGCTACCACTTTATCTTTGGAAAAATCAGTGGTGGGGTTGATCCAAACGATGGAGGCTGGTTTAAGACCATACTTGTGGACACAAGCAGCATGCAAGTATTTTGGATACATCCCAAATCAAAATCCGCAGGTTGATCTCGAGACCAAGCCAGACTTGTGGAGGCCCGGTGTCGATATTGACGACGTGTCGGATCCAGAAGTAACTTGTCTCTACGGCAAAACCGTATTTGATACAATGGACAATGCTACCAAGGAGGAGAGCGCCGAAAAGATAATCGAACATCACAGCAAAATTTATACCATGATCCATGATCGCACCCTCCGATTCAGGAACTCACGCCTGATGTGTGTCGATTATCTTCGGAATCAACCATATTGTTTCAAGAGCTGCTCAAGAATCACCAAGCATTCCCAAGGGATACATTGTTCTCAATGCGAGTTGGAGGACGTATTTATGGTGAATCTGCTTGACTATATGCCTTCCACAATACGTCCCGCGAACGATCCCGAATCGGAACCGCTCAAGCTGCCCAAATCCAATGGCAAACCGACGAAGAAGAACTTTCCCAAATCCGGTGGATATAGACAAGCCAAGACACACCAAACAAAGACGGGGTGTTTCATTTGGAGCCTTAACGTAGAGCATTTCACACCAAGGGATGACGTTGATGTCACGCCCCAAGATCTCATCACTCGTTGTCTCGCAGTAGGCGTTCTGAAGCATCACCTTACCCTTGACGATGTCAGAAGCTTCGCATCACTCCTTCCAATTCTCGAAGCCCGTTTTGAAACCGCTTGTATTAATGCAGAGGGCCCGGTGCTTTACAATAAAAAACACTTTGCAATGACAGATGTTTTAAAGGAGACGATGGGTGACATTACGTATCTTCACTCAAACCTAAAAAGAACAAATGCATACCGGGCGAGAAAGAAGCAGTTCACTGAGTCGATGGCCCGGATTATTGGGCGTATAAAAGTGGAATTCTACATTGGCTTGTCATCTCCATCTAAAAGACTGGAGTTTGAGAAGCTTACCGCTGCACAGTTTCTGAATGCGCTCAATGGAGCAATGTCAAATCATTCAAAGCTTTGGGCCAACAACATATTCGCGCCGAACATTCAAGGAGTTCTGGAATCCGAGTATGCTCCGCCTAACGACCGGTTAAGCATAGCTTACGAGTTGCCTCCCAATCCTAGAAGTATTGTTGATGCACAACAGCAACAACAACAACAACAACAACAACAACAACAACCAGAAACAGAAGAGGTTGCTGCCACCATTCTTACACCGGCCGCGACCATGCAGATGTACAAGCACAAGGAATTTGGAAGCTGGAATTGCGCGGCTGGAATCCACTGTACGTTTCCTGGCGGGAAGCAATTGGTGGAAGCAAATTTCAGAGAAGGAATCTCTGAGTGGTACCCTAAGCACCGCTGCGTAAAATGCAAGCTGGCGGTTCACTCTGCCTGTCATTGCGGTAACGGCAAGGCCATAAAGGAGGAGTTCATTTGCTTCCAATGCGAGCCCGCTGTCGCTGCCGCTGCCGCTGCCGCTGCCAGCCACTAGTTTATATTGGTGGAAAGAGTCAAGAAAAACAACTAATTGTTTCATTTATATGTAGTTATTCTATTATTGTTACAGTATAACGGTCACTCTTTCTCAGGTAGTAGTTTATATTTGTTGCGCAATGAAGGCTCAAGAAAAACTCCACATCTCCTATACCTCCCAACTTCGACACAGAATAGTTGGAGGAAGTTTATGACATTGCCGGTCTCATGGCAATCAATCGCTTGTTGGAATTCTTCAGTCCGCATATACTTCCTGGCAGCGCATTGTATCTCGTCAATTCTTTCTACGGCACGATCACGAAGCTTCCTGTGGTTCTTCTGGTGTTTTAGTATTCGATTTTTCTTGAGGCAAAACTTCAGCCAACACTTGGCATAGGTCATCCTGTCCGAAAAGCCTAGCATAAGCTCAAGTATCTCCTTAGTGATTGGTAGAGCGGTGTGCGTAGCTGCCGTTTTTAGTGCCTGGTGCACGAGGCCGTCTAACGGTGCTTCATGGTACATGATAGCAGGATCTTCCATGGTCAGGGCCCCGCATTCAGGTACCAAATTCCACATCCACGTGTCGTTGTGATGCTTCTGGCAATGTCGACGACCGACTTTAACCATATCTCTGCTCGCCGCGTCACACTGCTTTATTTTAAGATCGTAATTGTATTTGACCTGGTGCCTAGTGCTAACTTGAGCTTTGCACACTAAACAAAAAAACGATTCTCCTGTGCCTAGACTGAGCAAAGCTTCCAAAGCCTCCGCTTCTTTGCAAGTCGTCGGTGGCTCAGTCCTCGAGCTTGCCTTTGGAATTCTACCATGCTCGTATGGAGGCATGTTCTAAACGGCACCTTGTTCGAGGTAACGAAGTTGTTCCGTCGTATTTCTGCCTTATCGTGCGAGTTTTTCTTTGATGTGGACATGGTCGAAGATGACGATGAAGAACCTCACATGTCAAGTCGTTCGTTGTCGCAAGTCAAGTCGTTGTTTGTCGCACGGTCTGCGTCTCGACCGTTTATCCCTACTGACCAGTCGTTCGTTGGCGCAAGTCAAGTCGTTGTTTGTCGCACGGTCTGCGTC
>Ga0115007_10002572_pt1 | contig 11106 bp, 4 predicted proteins | sample ArcOceMetagenome_2_FD_87166 | JGI IMG/M metagenome (GOLD analysis project Ga0115007, IMG submission 87166) | Marine eukaryotic phytoplankton communities from Arctic Ocean - Arctic Ocean ARC135M Metagenome | ecosystem: Environmental > Aquatic > Marine > Oceanic | place: Arctic Ocean | collected...
AAAATGTTATCGAAATGGTTTTAGATTGGCTTGACGCTTGACAATTGTACTGTATAAGTGTGTACATACTACATATTATGTATGATGAATTATTATTATTACACGTATTATGTACACACATGTCTGAGTACCTGTACATTTATTTTCATTTTCAGATTTGCTCTACCCGGGTATACATATATTATAAAATATTATAATATTTAAATATTTTTAAAAATAAATTATGATGATGTATCTGTAATCCTACTTTGGTTCCTTCAAGTCGGAGGACCACTTGCCAAGTACCTGTGTGGTAACTGTGTACAGCTTGACAACTCAGTAGTAGTGATGTACCCGGCTACGTGTGATACCTCTGTGTACTACACATGTAGCAGTGTTGTATTAGAGACATTTCACACACACCCTTTTCCTATTCCTAGACCCTTCCACTACGACCTTGACCTTGCAACATTTGCCACAAAAGATATGGCCACACAACCGACAATGATGACGACGACGAAACATTGTAAATTTAATTTGGCATTCATAACAATTTGGATAATCTTGGTCAATTGCCCATTCAATGTTGTACTTACTACTTTTTTGGGGATCGGTTCTTTTTGGTGGCCCCTCTTCTTTCGTTTCAGACACCGTTCCACTTCGTTCTTGTTCTACATTGGTCATGTTTAATTTTACCCATTCTTGTGCCAACGCATCGTTCTGATGCATCATTCTTAATTTAATTGTCCTTGTAAAACCATTTTTATTTCTCATCGTTGATTTTCTTCTAGCTTGTACTGGTGCATTCGTGCCTCGACTGTCTTTATCACTTAAACCAGGTGGCCTATCACCACCCTCTTTTTCTTCCCTCTCGTTCAAACGGTTCAAACTGTTCACAGTGCTAATATTCGTGTTCATCCCTTCCACATCATCTTCTTCCTCACCACAATCCAAATAAGCTAATTTTAAATCGGCTAAATCCAATGGTCGACATTTGGCCGATAAAAAGCGTACCCACATTCTTCTTCGGTCACTGTCGTTGGAACAAAAGGTATGGACTTTGTTATTAGCTTCCGTGATCTGAAACACAAAAGGGGTTTTGTATGTCAGTTTTTCCTCTGGAATTTCTTCTTCCTCTTCTTCCTCTTGCTTTTTTTTACTCCTTTTTGTCGTTTTTTGTGAATTCTTTTTCTTCTTTGATTTTTTCCCTTCTTCTTCTTTGTCAACATCGGGGACTTTTTTGGGTGGTAAAATGGGCAGCGCCGAAGGTATATTGGCCAATGTTCCTTGGCCATTGATGATATGTGAACCATCTCCATTGTGCAATGTAATTAATAATCGAGGTACATCAATTTTTGTTTTACGTTTAATGATTTGACCCTCTGATGCTGGAAATACTTTCAAGTATTGTATGCGTTGCTGTTGTTTCAACGTAGTAGGATCAGAATTGACGTTGTTGGTGGCCATATCACCACTCACGATTACGTCTCGTAACACCCACACATGTTCATAATTCTTCCATTTTTTATGACGACCTTCCGCAAACGTTGTCAAAGAGATTCTTGGACCTGGCTCTTTGGGCTCTTCTTTGGGCATTGGTTGCCGGGCAGGTTCAGCTCTTCTTCCCCCTCCTCCCCTATCACCCCTATCTCCTCTACCACCCCGGCCCCCTTTACCCCCTCGGCCACCACTTCCTCCTTTACCACCGCGTCCACCCCGTCGATTTCCACTTCCAGGGAGTCTTCTTTTCTTTCCGTATTCCAAGACCCACATTCTTTCTGAATTGGTCATGAAATTTAAGAAATCCATTTCTTCCACAAACAATTTCATGTAGGCCAATGCCGCCACGGCAAAAGCATCTCGCGCCGAAAATTCCTGGGCTTCTCTTTCTTGAATGAACAACGACCACGCTTGCGAACCACTTGAATTTTTGGTCCCGATGAACTTTTCAATCATGGGACGGTAGGTAATGGGTGTATCAATTAAAAAGGAGACGCGATCAAAACGTCGGTTTCTTTGATTGTCAAAGGTAATGGAACGTTTTGAACTCATTGCCGAGAGAGGACTACTGGAGCCAGATGCGGAAGTGTTGGTGGAAGATAAGGATGCATTTTTAGGACTGCCGGAAAAGGAAGCGAATGATTTGGACAAGGAAGAAAAGAGTGAACTTCTTTTGGTGGGTGTTCCTGGCCGTGATCCATTGGTACTGTTACTTCTCAGACTGTTGTCACTGTCATCATTTTCGATTAAACTTTCCGCTATCAAACTGTTTCGTTTGACACGTTTTTGTTTTAAATTTTCACGTTTGTTTGATACACCGGAATTGATCAAATTGCCTTTGGGGACTAACATGTATCGACCATACGATTTGAACATGGACAACATAAAAGTCAGGGTGGAGGTACGACATAATAAATCATTGGTTGTCGTATCGTAGTGAAAGTCTTCAATGAGTTTTTCATACTGTTGAAAATCATCGCCACCCGCAATGAACGATTGGGTGTTTATTGTCGCGGTTTGGGGTGACATGGTTGCATCACTGCCTCCCGATTGATCTTTGGATCCTCGGCCCAACACTGCCGCCGCCGCCGCACTTGCACTTGAACCTTGCCGCATTAATTTGGCCATTTTTAATTTTTCTAAAGCACGCAAAGCATTTTTAATTTCATATTGATTGCCATCGTACAATTCATTGATCAGCAAATCAATTCTTTCTTTAACCATCGCATCTTTTCTTTCATCCAAACAACTGTAATAAATTTGTACATGCAATAACTTTTCTGCGTTGGTTAATTTCCACGCTGCATCCGGTGGCTCAATCCAAACATCATCGTTCTCACAATATTTTCCACTGCCCCGAATATAACCACCGTACTTGTGATAACATTGATACAATTTTAACCCCAAAGTTGTTGGGAAATGTGGCAAACCAGTACACAGCACATCATCATGACTACCGTTACTATTCATACTGCCCTCGCCACTGTACACACTGGATCGGTCACTATTATCATCACCACCATCCCCCAACGGTTCCACACCCATGCTTCCCTCGTTATTGTCTGCTGAACCTTGCCACACTGTATTGCTTCCTAAATCAATCCGTACTACATCGTCGGGCACACAATCTTCAACGTATCTTAAAACACTTTTATCCATGCCCATGACAAATTGAAAAGGCATATTAAAGTATATCCCATCATTCTGCATGGCTACCAATTTGGGAATGATCGGCATGTAAACACCTAAATGTTCGCCTCCTTCGAATGGATACATCAAACCTAAAAACCCTTCAATGATAGGGAACAAGACAGAGATGTCATTGGACAAAAACAATAATTTTTGATCATTCATGAATGCTCGCAATACACGCAAGACATTACGTGGGCACAGGGCACGAAACAACAAACTTAAATCCACATCCAACAAAGGCAACATTGGTTTTTCTACCACAGCGACGGGTTCGACGGGTGGTGTTTCACATTCCTCTGTGCCTGATTTGCTTGCGTTTTTTTTGCTGCTCTTTGCTCCTTTCTTTCCTTTTGTATTTTTCACCCCTTTCTTTGGTTTCTTTGGTTTTTTTGGTTTCCCTGCTTTTTTTGCATTCACTGCTTTCGCTCCTTTGGTTGGTACTCCACCCACACCACCAAAAGGAGCACCACCAAAAGGAGCACCACCCAAGGTTGGTTTTTTTCGAGAAGCAGGAATTGGATAAATCGCCGACACGTCTAAATACTTTCGATTCGCAATGTGAGGATATGCTGGTGCAGCTGCAGCAATGATACGTATAGCATCAGGGTCGTATGGTGGTGCTAAATTGGCCGGCAAGGGTGTATTGGTATTCATTTTAATAAATAAAGAACGACATACTTTGGCACACCACTGCTTCAATGGGTCGCTCTCTCGTTCTTTTTTCCTTTTGTTGGCAGCTTCCTTCTTCAACTTTTTCTTCTTTTCCTTTGCGCTCATTGTACTGGTAGCAGCATCGTCGTCCTCTTTGTTGTCCTCCTTGTTGTCTTCCTTGTTGTCCTCTTCCTCTTCTTTGCCCTCTTTGCCCTCTTTGCTCTCTTTGCTCTCGTTGGCAAGCTCAGGAGTTGCGGGCGGTTTGGATACTTTCTTAAAGTGTTGTGCCATAGCATCGGACAATGTTTTATGAAAAGGTAATCGAGTGACCATACAAAAACAAATAGGTTCAAACAATTGTTTTGGAAATGGTGCTGAACTGTCCGCTTGTTTGGACAATTTTTTTAATTGTTTGTATTCAGAGGGGGGCAAAGGGACAAACATGGTGTAGCAATGACCATAGATGCGTTGCCCACCACCCAACGTACCGACGAAACTATGCGCACGAGGCTTCACCGCCTGTTGTTTAATTGCTTTTGCTTCTGCCTTAATTTTTTTAATAGATTCGGCTTCTTGGTCAGGTTGTTTCGTCGATTCCAACAGATCGACCATTTGGAATTCAAGACGTCCAATTTTAATGTTGTTGGGCATGGCGAACACACTAAAATTGCGAGAGGCCTCTTCCAAGGTGTCGTCAATGTGTTCGGGGGTAGAGGGCAATTGAGTATATATGGTAGACCTAAAAGTCTGACGAAGGAGACTGGACAATTTATCAGTCGTAAACGGGGTCCACGTCGCTTCGGCCGAACGATCCATGCGAAATGAATACACAATTTCACACGGTGGATGAACATGACTGCTGTCACCTAAGGGCCCGTACCCAAGATCGGAGGAGATAAGTTTGAGGGCTGACTTATCTTTGGGGGAGACGTAAGATACCATATGGTAGAGTTGTGGTGTGCTGCAAAAAAAACAAAAAATTGGCTTTGGATAACAGTATGGCCAAGTTCGAAGTGGCCTCGATTCCAAAGTGCAATGCACAAGACCTCAACATGGAACGGCGGTATGTTTACACCACACTTAATGCTGCACACACACACGTCCTGGTAGAACAAGTGTACTTGGTATTTCGATCTTAGTTGAAAATTTATTTTCTTTTCTTTTTCAACAGCAGGACCTTCTTCACAGCATCGTGCACACTCAATTCCAACCCACCCCCATGCAATTCCATCAACTCGACGACACCAGCTCCATCCAACATACGGGCACTCATTTGATTGCAACGTGCTAAATACACAGGATAACCATGTTTGCCATACAATTGAATGGGAATCTTCAAGATGTCGGCGGCTGTGACATCTATCCACCCAACCGACCCAAAATCAATCACGCACGCTTTCCATTTGGTGGTTTTTCTTGCTCCTTTATTCTGCTTCTTCTTCTTCTTTTTACCACTACCACTACCACCACCCACAACTACAACATTGCTGTTGTTCCCATTATTTTCATTGATGTGTTCACCTAGCTGACCACCAGTACCACTGCTACTTTCCACCGCATTTTCTGCATTTATTCGATGTTCTAATTCTTCTTGTAACATTTTTGACAAGGTTCGACAATTGGCAAAAAATAATGGCGATTCGAAACGAACAACCAATGCTTTGCTAATAAACACAACTCGGCCATCTGTGGTTGAATTGGAATGAGTACCCGACACCAATGTTGGTGCATATTCTGTACTGCCAAAGTATCGACCCAATCTGGAAATGGAAGGATGTTGCGCGTAATAAATAAACACCAAGATGGAAAAACCAATGGAGGCCAAGACACCATTGGCAACACCTGAGAAACAGAATAGGCAAGATGCAAAGGTTAAATCTCTTTTTACACAGACACGCAGACTGTTGAGAGAAAAAAAATGACACCACTTACCTAAAAACAAAGTCATGATTAATGTCACACCGCACGTGGCACAATCCCATTTACTAACGTGGTAATATCGTATGAATGTTTTCACATCGATCAATCCGGCCACAGCAAACAAAATCATGATGGACAAGACTAATTTTGGCAAAAATTGTATAATGGAACGCAATCCCAATATCATTAACAACGTGACCAATGAAGATAACACGGAAGACATTTGTGATTTGGCACCACTTTTATAATTCAAGGATGTTCTGGAAAAACCATGGCCCGTAGCTGGAACAAAAAAAACACACAAGAGAACAGAAGGCCGTATCCGTGATGCCGTATCAGTACAAACAATACACAAACAAATTCAAGAGTTACACAAACACAACGCATGTACTTACCAAAAGAGGAAAACAACGACGCAACAATATTTGTCGTGCCCAATGCAAACAACTCCAAATTGTTATCAACACTGGGATGATCATGAATGAGACCAGCATATAAATTGACATTAATCATATGTTCAATCATAATTAAAAATGCCAAAGGGATTGAAGGTGCTATAACATTTGTATTTGTCAAACCCCACGTGGAGGACGACGCAGAATTTGTGGTGGTTGTATTCGAGGATGTAGCTTGTTGTTGTTCTTCTTCACCAAGACTAGCCCATAAATCAGGCAACCAACCCACCATTACCATACCATTGCACATTAAACCAGGGGGACTACCACTGATTGTTGCACCATCACTGCTACTGTTCAATGCTTGACACATAGTTGGGGAATCGACCACATTGTAACTGGTAACACTACTGGTTGTGGTACTGCCGGTCGTGGTCATGGTGGTGGTTGTCGTCGTGGTAGTAGTTGTTACAGTACAATTACCACCGTTGCCGCTGCCGCTTGTACCACTACTCACAAGACCAACACTCGTATTGGCATCCACAAGAAGCACTCCAAACGCATCAACATTCGATTGAAAATTACACATGATGCCACCCAACAATGTACCCGTAAGTGCAAGCAGTACCAAGGGTGGAAAAACAATACAAAGTGTGCTGAAAACACGTAGGGTTTTGCGTTGACATACGGTCCGCTTTGGTTTTTTCTGAACGATTGCGGTTTCCTTGCGCGTCTCTTCTTTTAAAACAATTTCCACGTGATTGTTTTGTTCTTCCGCCTCTGTCTTGCCCGAACCCCTGTCCTCACCACGATCACTGCTGTTGCTGCTTCCACCACCCCCCCCTCCACCACGGCTGACCAACAATGTCATTTCTTTATCTTTCAATTCTTCGTGTTCTCTTTCCATCAGATTCATTTCTTCCTTTTCTAATGTTGCTATTTTAGTTGAACACATTTTGATGCCAAAGTACAACAGCACTAAGAAGATTGAACTGATAAAAACAACGGGGACAGCATTGCCCAGTTGAGCAAACAATTGATACACATTGTCGCCCAATTCAATCATTTTAAACCCACTGTCATCTTTTTGGGGATGAATGTCTAAACCAAGCAAACTGAGACAAGACAGGCAAAAAATAACGTCGTTTAGTTGGAATCGGAGGATGATGCAATATTCAATAGAACGACCACCACGATCACTCTTCTTACCTGTCTACCGTATGCAAACTGACCAATATACCACTTGCCGCAGCAAAACCTTTCAAAACAGGTTGTGATACAAAATCAACAAGCGCCGCTAATTTAAACAGACCTAAAAGAGCGCAAAAAATACCACTCCAAAAACCCATACCAATGACTGCAACCCACCTTTCCTTTGTATTGGGCAGGTAACCAAGTTCATCCGCAATTGCACCCATGTACAGACAAGGGACACTCATTGGCCCCATCGCACCCGTTCGAGACCACCCCATGATTGGATACAACACGGCGGGGAAAATGACTGCGTACAAACCAGCACCTGGATCAATACCAATCAAGGAGGCATACGCCAGAGCTTGTGGAATCCCAAAAATAGAAATGCAAATGGAGGAAATGATGTCCGATTGAAAAAAATATTGCTTAAAATTGTACTTGGGCAACCAAGTTAAAATCGAGGGATGTGGCAATTGACGGCACACGAAAAGGAAATTTTGGACACAGAACACCATTCCTTGGGCACAACAGGATGAAGAAGAGGCACCACCACCAACGCCACGGACACTGTCCGTGGACGAAGCAACAGAGGAAGTCCCGGAATAGGAAGAATCGGTATCGTCCGAAGAATCTGTATTGGCTGTTTCATTGTTCGCGTCTTTTTCTTTGCTTGCCAGACCTTTTAATGTCGGTGGGCCAGTATTGTGGCCTTCGTTGTGATTTCCATTCCCATTGCCATTCCCATTGCCATTGCCATCTTTATCTTCGTCGTCGTCTTCCTGGTCACTGTCCTCGTCGTCCTCGTTTTGACCAAACAAGGCATCGTGTGCCATCAACAATTGTTCAATCCCTTTTGCTTTGTCTGGATCCAATGTTTGTAACACTTGGACAATTTCTTCAAACATTGAATGAAACACTTTTCTTTTTACGTTTTCCATTGCAACAGGTGTGGACAAAGTGGAAGCATCAAACGAAGACAGTGCCACGGCAATGGCATTGGACGAAGCAGCAGCGGCAGTCATATTCGTCGTGGTGGCTGTGGTCGCCACAGTTGTTTTCGTTTCTTTCCAACCATTTCTACGCATGTGATACACATTGGTCGATACTTCTTCTTTGGTTCTTTCTGGGGCCAATGTTTTAATAGCCTTGGTTGCCAATTTGAACCCCAATTCAATGGCCAGTTTGACATTGTCTTGCTTCTTTTTCAATGCCGACAACGATTGACGACTTTCTTCCCATCTTGTTGCCACAAAGCGCATGCTTTTTGCCAACAATTTTTCTTGATCTACTTTGGCCATAAACGTTGGTAATATTGGTTGCGACAATTCCGGGTTCTTGTCCAAATTGTGGCTCAGACCAAGACTGTTCATTGAACTTGTGGAACTGTTTCTACTTCTACTGTTGTGGTCACTGGCACTCTCGTGAAGTTTCTCCACTGACTCGTTTTCCGCACGTTGGTGTCTGATACTGCGACGATAATACGTCGTGACTTTTTTGTCGTATTTTTTTAAGATTTTGAAGAACGCCGTGTAATTCATTTCCACGAACGATGACAAATGTTGTGATTCACGTACATTGGTAGCATACAACGATACCAGATTATGTACTTTTTCCAATTGTCCTCTGGCCTTCTTATTCGTTAACGTCGACGCCACCGCATTGGGCGCACTAGGAGACACGGGAGACATGGGAGACATGGGGGACATGGGAGGCATGGGGGACATGGGGAACATGGTAGACATGGGAGGAAGCACTGTTCCATTCGGATTGGTGTGTTTGAACAACGGGGACGAAGAATTGCTGTGACGCTTGGGTGACTTGGAACGCATTGGGCTCCGACTTCTGGCTCTCCCATGAGTGGATTTTCTAATCAATCGATCGCATTCTTTGTTTAATTGACGACGCTTGTCGTGTACAAAAGTTGAGATTTTCATGAGTTCAGAATCCAATACATGGGCAAAATATTTAGCCAATGACTCTGCCGATGTGCTCGAAGGAGAGCGCAACGATTTGGATGAGGTGGTAGGCGAGGAAGGAGGTGAAGTACGTAGGGGCAAGGTATGATTGTCACCACCGCCGCCGCCATCGCCATCGTCGTCGTGCATATCGAGCCTTTTCTTCGAGTCGGCGGACAAGTGAACCCATTTGTCTTGAAAAAGGGAGTGCCTTAATTTATGCGTGACCAAATCTTGACTGACAAATTGACCAGCACGTTCCATTTCCAAAGAGGTATGGATTAGGCTGATGAGTTTCTTTAAGGCATTGTATTCGAGGTATTGGTTCACTGGTTGCACCCAGGGGACGTATGCGCTCTGCACGATTGTTTCACCAAACTTCATGTCGTCTTGTTTGGCATTGCAATTACAGGGGGGTTGTGCGTCGGTGTCCCAGTCCAGCGTCGAACAAGGAAACTGCCATGTTCTTCCGGGAGAAGAGTAGAGTTACAGGCCTGTAATACACATGTATCTTGTTACAATATCACTGGGAACATTACCATTACATTTTTTTATACTACACGACGACGTGACTACTACCACATATTACAACCATCATCCAATTTTTTCACACCCCACCACGCTAAAAGATGATATTTATTTCTTCACTCTCACCGATGCCCCTCGAAACCCTTTCTTCACTTTCTTGCCAAAGGAACTTGCAGTACCACCGCCACCACCACCACCACCGCTGTAATCGGGGAATTCACCCGCCGGCGCCGGCCTCACTTTGTGTTGTATCCACGGACTCTTGGGGACTCTTACCAATGGCATTCGTTTGTTGCTTTCTTTCTTCAACAACGAACGTATAAAATCACGAGCCAAGCGACCCACAAAATCAGGAAACCGTACATCCACGTCTGAAATTCTTTTGTACGTTGCTTTGTTGGTTTCTTCTTCAAAGGGTGGTTTGCCCACCAAAAACTCATACGTCAAGACCCCCAAGGCCCACAAATCAACACCGTTGTCGTATTCATCGTCGTTGCCGGCCACCATTTCAGGAGGCAAATAGTCCAACGTACCGCACAACGTCGTGCGTCTGGAACTGGGTGCATGTACCGACCAACCAAAATCAGCAATCAACAATTCATTTTTCAAACCCAACAATAAATTTTCAGGTTTAATGTCACGATGAATGACATGTTTGCCATGGCAATAATGCAACGCACTGGACAATTGATAAATCCAAGTGGCTGCTTTTCTTTCCGAAAAACCTTTTTCAAGCCCCAATGTTTCTCGATTTTTGGCGACTTGTTTTGTCAATACTTTGTACATTTCACCACCGGGTGCAAATTCCAAAATCAAGTACACCCGCTGCTTGTCCCAAAAATACCCGTACAAGGACAAGATGTGGGGGTGGGACAAATTGGATTGTATTTCAATTTCACGACGCAACTGATGTTCGACGTTGTTTCTTTGAAGTTGTTTTTTTTCCAAACATTTTAAAGCACAGACAAATTTATATTTCTTTTCACGTGCCAAGAAGACACGACCAAATTTACCACGGCCAAGTGGTTTGCCAATGTCGAAATCGTCGACTTTCCATTGGCGTGCAGGTGTGTGGGTGGTGAAGTTCGCCGACGAACTCGACGAGGAGGAGGAGGAGGAGGAGGAGGAGGAGGAGGAGGTATGGGTTGGTGGTTTCGTTGTGGGTTGTTTACGGGGGGAATTCAAATGTGAACTCGTACTTGTGCCGAGTGGTGCGGTCCCGCTCATTGTGTATGAAAAAAAAGAAAGGTGAAAGGCAGTTGGGCGTGAAGAAACAAGCTACACAAACGTCT
>Ga0115007_10002573_pt1 | contig 11105 bp, 5 predicted proteins | sample ArcOceMetagenome_2_FD_87166 | JGI IMG/M metagenome (GOLD analysis project Ga0115007, IMG submission 87166) | Marine eukaryotic phytoplankton communities from Arctic Ocean - Arctic Ocean ARC135M Metagenome | ecosystem: Environmental > Aquatic > Marine > Oceanic | place: Arctic Ocean | collected...
ATGTTTGTTTTCATGATTTTCCGAAAGATTTTCAACAATACTGTAAAAACATGTATTATTACGGGGATCGGGTTGTTGAAATGTACTTGCACGACTACGACGATTTTGAAATCTGTGTACAAACACCGATGCAATGTATCCCTACGTGGTTTGACGAAGGCGCCAAACCGTTGTGGAGAAGATAGTTTTTTTAAAAAATAAACATTATAGCTACAGGTAAATCATATTTGAAAATTAAAATACTACCCGCACACTGCAGCTGTGTTCTGTGTTCTGTGTTCAGTAAAGCTGAATTTATTCTTCTTGGTAATACAGCGGGGTGTATAATACTAAAAGGTACATGTACAAAAGTACACAGCAACAGAGAGTGTTCAATTTGTTGAGTTACAAAGAGATCTTGTTGTAATAATGGGGTACATATTAGTACATAGTACCTGTTCCAATTGTAATACATATCATACAACATGTACTGTACAGTACATGTACACACATACATGTATGTGTACCTGGTAAAAGACTAAATAAATAGACAGAGATCAGAGATGTACAAATTTATAATTTATTTATTTACAGGTATTTGTTGTTATCTTACTAGAGTACATGTATGTACCCGGTACTGTACCTGTCGTAGTAACACGTACCACACAACAACACTTCATACACAGTACACATTCATGAATGTGTACTAATGTACACCACTCAGGTTGCTTTTTCAAGCACAGTCCGTTAACGCATCGTAATCCGTTTCCGACGTGCCAACCGTGGAAGATGAAAACACCGGTTGCAAACTCGCTGCACCACCACCTTGTTGCAAATGTCGTTTTCTTAAATAAAAAACCACACCAACACCAACAATGGCGACCGTAAACATCCCTAAGAAAAACATCAGGGTCATGCTTCCTCCACCATACCCCCCACTCGCCACTTCGTTGCTGTCGTACTTGGCTCGCCATTGCCCACAGCATTCACCACTGGGGTCGTCGGAACAACACGTGGGGACGGTGTTTTTTGTGTCGTACTTGGCTCGCCATTGCCCACAGCATTCACCACTGGGGTCGTCGGAACAACACGCGGGGACGGTGTTTTTTGTACCGGGGTCAATTTGATCCGTCGATGGATCAAACGTGCCGTCGGATTTGCCATCGTCGGTGTGGGACGGTGGTTCTTCGCACAGGGTTTTGTCTTCCGTGACTTGTCCAATGGATACAGTCAAGACTTCCGTGCCACCAGAATGCACGTTGAACGATTGCATCGCCTCCAATTCTTCATCGGCTGCGTCTTCACCTCCGTCACCAATGTCTTCACCACAATCGGCAATCTTTTTCAACGCACTTTTAACATCTTCGTGCGTCGTGTCGTCTCCTTTGCATTTTAAATTGGACAGTTTGACGCCGACGACCACGGTGTTGGGGTCGGTGCCATCCACCGCTTGTTCAAACGTGAGGCTGTCAGGGTTGGCACCAATTTTCAACGCCAATGCCGCAGAAACACGGTGTTGAAGCACATCATTCAAACTGTACGATTCCGGTGTCAATGTGGGCGGTGAGGTACTAGAATATTTCAATGTCGCGGCAAAATTAATCACCCCCAAATTGCCATCACTGGGGCGATTCGCCCCTGATGGGTTTAGGATTCGGTCACATTCCGAAGGCACGGTTTGGTAGCCTTGGCACACTGCACGGGCCACGTTCGCTACCATGGATTCCCCCGAAGCAGTGTTGCCGCGCAGTTCACGGCCGTTCACCACCGCCGTGGGCAACGTAAGAATCGAGTAGTCGTGGCGAGCTGTAATTTCAGCCGCAAGAAGAGAATTGACACCGGTCAACCCACTGGAGTCCGCAAAAGACTTTGCAATGCAGTCATTGACCAGAGTGGCATCAATGTCATGGTCTTTCATGATTCCAACCGCACATTGATCAAACGATTCACTGGACTCCATGGCGGTCCCGGTGCCGTCAAAACACGAATCGCTGAAATCATTGACGTAACACCACCATTTCATCAAGTCTTTGGTATTGTCTTGTTTCGTGGCGCCACAACATTCATAATTGCCATCGGAGTTCATGCATTCAACCACTTGGCCCGTTGCTGCGCAACCCGTGTTTTTGTGTACCCAACCGGATTCACAACTGTTTTTAAAGCAATTGCCGGGCGGCGCCCCACCGTCTTGGGCCAACACTTTCCAAATACACATCTGTCGAAGATTCTCCATGACAATATCTTTTCCTTCCACACCTTTGCCCATTGCACCATCCGGGTCTCGACCACAATACAATTTGGAGATGCATTGCGTGCCGCAATCGTTTTTGGTATCACATTTCAACGCGTGCCCATCAAAGATGTAGTACCGAGGTTGAAAATCTAAATGTTCTTGCAAGCGCATATACGTCTCTTTGAAATCAAGTTTAAAGTCACTGCCCGCACCATCTTCACTCGACGTCCACAATTCTAAGGTGGATCTAGCCAGCAGTGGTAAATTCCATTCCATTTTCATGACCATGGTTGGATCATTTTTTAAACCCAACCGCAACAGACTTCCGTAATAATCCGAGATCAAGACGGAAGGAATCGTAATGTCCCCACCGTACCCATCATCCGCCATAAAAGGTAACATAAAGTGACCCAGGCAATGTGTACGGTCGTCTTTTTGGTTGCAATCTGAATTGTAATACGTTGGGCCACATTTCCAACACCCACCGGTAATGGTGCTGTCGGAGCAAGTCTCTTCGTATTGGGGGAACCCTTGACCTGCGTCGCAAGTGGGCGCCGACGCCACGGGTAGACAAACACCATTGGAAGGGCACTTGCAGTCATCCGCATGGTCTCGGGCAGTACAAGATCTGCCGTTTTTACCTTTGGGTATGGTGTAGTCGGGGCACACGCATAAGGGTTCGTACAACATGGCAACGTTGTCGACAATAATGACGGCTGAAGCACCCGCTCCTTCCGCCAGTCGCACCTTTTCCGTGAATTTGCACACGCCACGATTTATTAACAACACAAATGGTTTCTTGAAAGAATCCGTGGAATACGTCACTGGAGGGCACCCAGCGGAACCTGGGTTGGGTGTGCCGTCGTATAAATGGAGGTCTTTGCGCTCACCGTAGGAGGTGATGCCAAAGAGAGCCTCCATGTGTTTAATTCCTTGGCACGTTTTGGTGGCATCGTTTTCACACTTGTAATTGAGAGCTGAAATTAACCCAGCAGGGCCCGAGAGCACACTTAGTTCTTGGCGTGGGGGGGTAAATCTGGACGCACGGCAAACGGTGAATGTCAGCAGGACGAGCTGAATCTTAAAAAACATGATCGGGCTCGGACCGTCGGACGGGGTCAGGGGTCAAAATCGAAAAGTGGCTTCAAACAATGTTGCTGGCTGCTGCTGCTGCTGCTGGCAAACAACAAACAACAAACAACCCAAACAGCTACGTTAACCGCACCATGCCACCACACTAAGGCCACGCAACCCCACTTCAACACAACCATGCCACAACGCAGGACCAAAAAGAAACGTCAACAGCATCCTGCACCTTGGCATATATTACTTCAACCGCTTGAATTTGAACTACCGGTTCTCCTCGACGATACGTTAACCTTTACCAACGTGTTTGAAGACTGTTCGGCGTTCGGCCTTACACCTTCGTTCGATAAACTTCTAGCGAATGCCGATGCCGCACGAAGTGCACTCTTGTTGTTTCTCGTTCAACAGGGCGAAAGCCACCATGGAGGTACCCCGTTGCACCATCACATTAATCTCAAACGAAGAACGGCTGCGTTGTACGCTGCGATTGGAAAAGAATTTTCATCGCTCGTTGATCGGTATCTGGCACCTCTGAATAAGCTGTGTGCTCTGGTAGAGAGTCGTACCATAGTTGAAACTGGGAATGTGGTGTTTGGTTGGTCCGATGCGGCACCGGGTCTGAACAATCGAGTAGAAATGTTTGATCGTTTCCATAAATTAGTGTTGCCCAAATATCTCTCTTGGTCAGAACAAGATGATTTGTACATCATGAGGCATAGGTCGGTCCATTTTGAGCGTTCAAACGTGTTGTTTTTAAGAGGCATCTTGTATTACGTGCAAGCTGCAAAACACATGCACACTTTAAAAGATACAAACAGTGCCAAATTATTGGCCGAAACTTGGCATTCCCTGCAACAAGCTTCCGGTGTTTTTCAATGTTTGAGACAAATCAACCATTCAAAAAGTGAAATTCTGTCGACTGCGGTGCGTAGCGTGGCCGTGAATGCACCAACAATGCGTGTATTGGCCAATTTTGTCGCCATGCAACAGCATTACGTCGCACTTGCTGTTGAAACATCCAAACACATCTCCCATGGACGTCTGGCACTGTGTTGCACTGAATTTTTTTCGGCTTCGCAAAGTGTGATAGAAATGGCAATGTCCATTGACATTCATGCTTCACCCCAAAGCAAACCATTGATTGAAGCGACCAAATTTATGCATTCTTTCCTTCGTGGTTTGTACTTCAAGCATGTGGCCACCCAACAAGCTGCTGGTAAAAAGTACAACGAAGCTGAAGTCGCCATGGATCTTAGTTACCGTAGCTTTTTACCCAAATTAAAAGTTAAACTGGATTTGTTTGAAGGTGGTGCTGATCCACTTTCTCAAGGAATCCGCGAAGAAGTCGATGACAGTTATTCCACGACAACACGATTTCGTGAAATGGGCGAGGATTCGGGTCTTGTTGAAAGGACCGGTTTGCAAATCATTCGACAAAAAATGGTACAAGATTTGGCGGGCCACACTACATCGGTTGCTGCTATGGCCAATTTGCTGTCTAAAAAAATGGGACAAGAATTGAGTTTTGAACGGTACGACAATGTGATGGGCACAATTGATTCGTACACGGTGCGCAAAATGGGAACCAAAAGTGGTGGCAGATCAAGATCAGACAGCCGTCGAGACGACAGTAGAAGCAATGACGAAGCGCCATCCTTGGGTTCCTCTTCCGTACCGTCGTCGTCGTCGTCTTCCTTTACCGCCGTCAATTCCACTTCCGCGGCACTCACCCATAATCAACGTAGAGTGTCCTCCATCGAGGGGCAAAGCATCCAAGAATTATTGGACCCAACACCCCAGGAAACTAATTTTTTTGAAAAGGGTCAAGCTTTGCCAAACATGTTTGCCGATGCCGATGCACAAAAGAACGGCAACGCAACAACCACCAATTACCATCACCCACTGCGTACCTTTTACGGCCATGGTTCGGAAGCGGCTCGAACAAAACGAAAAACTGGAATCACTTGGAGTGGCACTACCATTGGCCAACAAAGAGTTTTTTTTGAACGTATCATGACCAATCATGAATTGGCAATTCGAGGTGAATTCTTACAAAGAAAATCTGTTCGACCCACATCAGCAGATTTATCAACACCTTCGAAAGATGATATTGGTGGTACATTGTTCGTTCCTCCTGCCCGTGATCAAACCTGTGCAATGTGCGAAGGAATGTATTCGGTTCTTCCAGGCACAGTCACATTAAATTCCATTTTAACCTTTCGTGGAGAACATTCAACCCGACCAGCATCGTACAAATACCAAGCTGTGCAAGTTTGCGTGTTTTGTCTTCAATTTCATTATCAAACGGGGGGTGCTTCCGCCACAGCACAAAAAATAGCAACAGCTGCGGCACAAGGAGGTGGAAATTTATTGAGCAAAAGTGCTTCGTTGCCCTCTGGCCTACACACGGCAACTACGAAAGCTGCGTCCCTGATGCGTGGTGCTGGTTCTCCTTCTTTGCATGGCCACAGTGGAAGCCATCTTGCTTTGCCAGGTTTGCATCTGGAAGGGGGGAAACAAGCTGTGAAAGAGGGAAAAGACAACGACGACCACGTGGTGATGAAACACAACTTGGAACATCAGACACATGTGGGTCTTGAATTGTTGGCGGCGGCCCATACCCAAAAAAAATACCGTCGTGGGCGCCGTAAATCCAGTTTGATCAACAACCACGAAGTTGCAGATGAAAGTTTGGATCATTTGTTAAAGGATGGGGAGACCTGTCAAGTTCCCTTTGGGTTTACCGGTGAATTGGCTAGAATAGATGCCGAACGTGTGTTAAATCTAACCAGGGTCCCAAAACAAGCTTTGTTCACCCGTGGTGAACAAAGCAGTGCCGGTAAAGTGAACGAGTTGTTTTACAACATGGCCAGTCAATATCAAAATGACGATGCATACGATGATTGGGCATCGGACATTGAAGAATATTTTGAAATCAATGGTGAATTGGACAGCATTAGATTGTTTTTTACACGGGTCAGCACCAAACCACAAAATCAATTGAATGCGTCAAACATGACCATGGAAGGTGTTGTCAGTTTGTGTTATGTGTTGGATTTATTGTTGGAGGGTTCATTGGGGGATTGGCGTGTTCAAAATATTTTACGCACTTCACAACATGTGAATCATATGCTGAAATCCGGTATTGGTGCGTCGATACGTATGAACGATGCACCAAATGTGGGTGACATTACGTTTCATCAATTTTTAGCGATCGTTCAAAGTGCCAATGACCCGATCAACCGAGATTATGGTTTAATAGGAGGTTCAATGTCCTCTGTTCTTTCGCTGGAGTACAGTCTCAACAGTGTGGGGCAGTGGGCATTGCCTGGTGCGGATCAAAGTATGCACCTTGCCGACGAGGAAGATTATCAAAGAAAACTGGACATACGCAGTTTTTCCGAGGGTGTGCCTGGGGGAAGTAATCATTTAAGACACGTGATGCATGCGGACCAACAATATTACCGTGTACGAGACTTGATTCGTTCCATGAATGTGATGATGCCCGGAGAAAGTCAAAGGATGCGTGTTTCAAGACACAACAAAGGTAAAATGGAATCGCATGTCGCAAAAATTCATAAAGGTGTACAAGACAGAGAAGATGAAAAGAAAAAATTGGAAGAATTAAGAAAATTACAAAGAAAAGCACATGAAATTGGCAATCTCAATTTGTCTTCGGCCGAAAGAGCAAAATTAGCCGCCGAGGGCGGTGGTGTCATCAATATACACAAACGCAAATGTGGTTTGTGTACCCGTTTGTTTTCCAAACCAAATTTACCAACAAAAGCAACACGTGGTGCAATTGAAGATTTGAGAGAAGCCATCGCGGAAAAAGCAGAAAAAAGAATATTGGTCGCTAAATATTCAGGAAAACGTGTTGAAATACCTTTGAGTGCGAAAAAGAAAGCAATGAATCCTGGGAATATGAAAAATATGGCCAAAAGAGTCAAACGTATGAACGGTATGAAAAAATTGATGAAAAGCATCAAAACTAAAAATGGGACAAATGATGGCAGTGGTCGGAACATGATACACACTGAATTTGTACTTGTCGGTACATTTGATGCAGGCCAGGAAGCTTTTCAAGTGACACACAATGATGGTAGTAACAGCATGCAAACATGGACAAAAGCAAGGCATTGGAAATTATTCAATCGTGCCAAAGAACCCAAACAAATCATAACTGATCCTACAGTATTGGCACAAATGAAAGCTGAAAAAGAAGCAAAAGAGAAAAAACAAGCAGAAAGGTTGAAAACCATTCAAACCAAAGAAAAAACATCAAGGTGGGGAAAGATGAAAGGTGCTACGAATGTGTTTGGGGGTGGAGTGGCCTTGAAAAAGAAGAAAGAGAAACAAGAAAAAGAAACCTTTTTCATTCAGAAAAAACTGGAAAAAGAAGAAGAAGAAAACAAAAGTTTGCAAAAATTAGCTGCCTTGAAGTCCGGTGGGAAAGTAAGAAGAATTGCCAATCGTACAAAAGCAAAAACCATGCGCAAATACGATGGTGTGAAATTGTGTGTGTTTTGTACACAGTTTTATGAACATGCCGTCTTTGTTGAAAGTAAAAAATTTATTCGTCCAAGAGCACCACAACCAAAAGTACCAACATTTCAATCCATGCAAGCTTTGCTGGCCCAAGAACAAGAACAACAAAGAAAAAGACTTGAAGAGGAGGAAAGAGCAAGGCGAGAAGCCGCAAAAGGAGACCCCATCACCATTGAGCACCAACAAAGTGTACGTCGAAACATGCATCGGTCCATCGATCGTTTGCCTGATTTGATTGATGATAATCTATTGATAACTTTGCCATTGGTTAAAAATGAAAACAGCAGTGCTGAATGTGAAGGAACGCGGACAAGAATGATGGAAGAGGGGGAGGAGGAGGGGGGGGTGGAGAGGGAGAGGGGGGAGGAAGGAGGAGAAGGAGGAGGAGAAGGAGAAAAACAGGGAGAACCAGAAGAAGTGATTCAAACAGACGAAGAAAGATGGGCAAAGGAAGCTGCAAAAGAAGAAGAAGAAGAAAACATTGTCAATGATTTAATGACAGTTCTTGGTTTGAATTTAGCAAAGATTGGTGACATCGCTTTCAAAAGAATGCAAAATGCGAAACTAACCAATCGATTGCGGTATTTAGCTGCCGTACGTGCTCAATCCAGTGCCCGCTCTTTTTTGGTTCGATTGCATTGGATCAAAATGTATGCTAAAGAAACCAATGCGTTGAAAGCTGGTATCTCTGAATTTACGGAACAAATTGCAGAGTTAAAAGCGAAAAAAAAGGAGTTGCTTCGGGCGAAAAGAAAAAAGACCAGAGAACAAAAAGAAAGAATCGAAAAAGAGAAGGAAAAACAACGAGCAGCCGCAATCAAATTGAAAGAACAGGGGAACACTAGGAAATAGAAGAGGAGGTGTGCCATGTGCAGTGTTACCAACATTGTGCAAACCAGGCAAAGGTGCAATCTGGTCTTGCTGGTGGACTGGTTGACTGGTTGACTGGTTCTGGTTGCTGGTTCTCCGTTGCTGGTTTGCTGGTTGCTGGTCGTGCACGCAATTGCAAATAAATACGCGTACACGCGATGTGGTACACACAAAAAAAATACTTTCAACTCTCAATTTAGTAGAATTAATACACAGACAACACGTCGTGTAAGAATTGGCATTAGGTTTCAGTTTCAATTTCAACGTTCAACTGACACTCTCGTTCACTTTCTCGTTCGCGTTCTCTCTCTCATCACTTCTGGCCCTTTCCTTTTCTTTGGCGGGTCTGTTCTCCAAATTGATTGTAAACTCTTTCTACGTGGTATTTTTTAGAATTTAACCCTTTCTTGTTCTTGGAAGAACCCGCGTCCAGACCCTTTTGGCAAGCTTTTAACGCTTCATACAAATCGTCGCATTGACCAGTTGTACCTGCACTTGCATTCACACATTTCATCAACTGGGCAAATTCTTGGCTGCAATCGTCGCCTTGCTGTTCACGAACATTTTTAGTGGCCACCTTGAATACTTTTGATGTCGGTGGTCGGCGTGTTGGAATTTTACTCACGTCGTGGTAAGGGGGGTGTTCGCTGTTGTCGTCCCACATTGTTTGAAACTTTTTCATTCTGAACAGCGAAGGTTGAAACAGGGTTCGAGCAGTCTTTTTAAAAGGACCCATGGGAGATGACATGGTGGTGGTGGCAGCAAATGAAATCAAAAAGAGATGTATTTATAAATCACTGGCACTCATTAACTGAAGGAAGGCTTTGTTTAAACGTTCTACTTTTTCCAAATCTTCTTGTTTGCTTGTTTTGAAGACGAGGCAAGTGGTGTTGTCGGTGACTCGTAACGTTAAGATTGATTTGCCGTCGCTGGCGGTTTTGTATTTGGTGACGTATCGAACTTTGTCGGGTTGCGCACGGCACAAGGAGAGAGCGGAAGTGGCGAAGGTGTTGAAGTCGTCGGTCTTTACCATGAGCGAACAAGTTCCAAAGTTTGTGGTGGTTCTGCTGAGTTCCAATCGCTCATGGTAAAGACTTTTTCAACACTGACCCCCTATCGGCCCTGTTCAAAAAGCACCACCAGCACCACCTGCCTCGTCTTCAAAACAAGCAAACAAAAACAACATTAACTGATTTCATGTTCAAAACAATGACCTCCCAGTAGTTTGATTTCCAAAACAACATGGCCACCCTTGAAAAGCAATACAAGCAGTACGTTCATGAACATGAAATCACGTCGCTTCAACCGACTGACATTTTTCATGCCTCGAAAGCCCTGCGTGACAAATACACGACGCAGATTCTGCAAAACACCACAAAAGACGTCTCTAAAAAGCTTTGGCGGTACACGATTTACAACATCATCAGTCTGTACCGTAAAAAATTGTCCACGTCCAACAAAACCATTGCCGTGCAACACCGTATCAAACAACGGTATTCAGAATTTATTGGCATTGCTTCAAACATGTATTTGGAATTGTTGCAAAAACTTCGTGTGCAAACAGAACCACGAGGCAAAACAGAACAACAAACGTTGTTGTACTTGGGTGATTTGGCCCGGTACCGCAGTCGAGATTGCATGTCCAATGGACCGGCCAAAGAATGCAAAGCAGCACAAGAATTTTACACGGCGGCGGTCCGTGCCTATCCTGAAAACGGTAATCCACAAAATCAATTGGCGGTGTTGGCCACGTATGTCAACAATGACATTGACGCCATCTACCATTATTGCCGTGCTTTAACAACCCGTGTTCCGTTTGAAACCGCGCGCGACAATTTAACACGCTTGTACGAAAAGATTTTGTCCAAAGCAAAGGCCAAAGACAATCACTTGTTGGACATCTTGAAACAACCGGAAGCCCATGTTAAAAAATTGCGGCCATGGTTATGTTTGTGTTTTTTACAATTTCATGGAATATTGAATTGGACCCCTGTGGCCAATGACATACAAGACGACGAATATACAATTGGCATAGCACGTGATTTAAATCGCATTTTAAACCGTATCAAAGAATTGTGCTCTCAATGTTTTCAACACCATTTGCTTCAATATGGCGTGGTCTTAAAAATGATTGTCATTACCATGTTTGCGTTGTTGGAAAACATGGCTTCGAATCGAAACAGTCGAATTCTAGCGATCATTTGGGATATATTGGGCAATGTGTTGATCAAACAAATGTGCAATTACATGGTCGACGGCGACAACCATTCCATGGGTGGTGTTTCAAAAGTTGCCATCCTTTCCAGAAACGGAAGTGGTCGAGGTGGTCGGGGCGGTCGAGGTGGTCGGGGTGGTCGAGGTGGTCGGGGTGGTCGGGGTGAAAACGCCA
>Ga0115007_10002574_pt1 | contig 11095 bp, 1 predicted proteins | sample ArcOceMetagenome_2_FD_87166 | JGI IMG/M metagenome (GOLD analysis project Ga0115007, IMG submission 87166) | Marine eukaryotic phytoplankton communities from Arctic Ocean - Arctic Ocean ARC135M Metagenome | ecosystem: Environmental > Aquatic > Marine > Oceanic | place: Arctic Ocean | collected...
AACGAGCAACGAACAACGAACAACGAGCAACGAGCAACGAGCAACGAGCAACGAGCAACGAGCAACGAGCAACGAGCAACGAGCAACGAGCAACGAGCAACGAGCAACGAGCAACGAGCAACGACAACAACATCGAAAACAACAACAACTGCAACACAGTCAACCCCTCCACACACACACACCACACATCTTGTTCTTACCGTATGGAATGCACCATCCTAAAGCACCAAATTTTCTTCTTTCTTGTATCATGGAATGAAAGAAACATAAACCCCACAACAACGTGCGCCACTGTGTGGTATCCACACGTTCCAAACGATCTTGATCAATCATAACAGTAAAACTACGGGTAATACCAGCCCGCATGCCACTGGGTGGTTCATTGGTTACTTTTGTACTCATTTGCAACAATCCCAATGGAAATTGATCGTTGGGTGCGGCCGTAATGAACAAACGAAAGGCATTGTTGCATTCGGGGTACACTTCATGGTGCAACATTTCTTCCAACAGAACCATCAAAGGCAATCCCAATTCACAATTCTGCAACAATACCCAAGTACCACTGACGGCGGCTTCTTTAATCGCTCGTTCGGCCACTGGTTCTTGCCCTTCCCCCATTGAAATCGATTCAATTGAATTCTTCTTTTTGCGGCACAAGGATTCGATGGCATCGGTGGGATCCGCCCCGACCGACAACAAATAAATCACAGGGACTGTGTTGACCATTTTTTCATAAATGTCATTGACTGTATCGGTGACTGGGTCCACGTAACGGTTGCCAATATAGGGCACTGCTCTTAAAAATTGACGGCACGCCAACAAGAGACGGTCAACACGTAACGCACGCAACAAATTCAACCGCATCCATGCACCCGCATCTTCGCCAGCACTCAACATATCGTTTTCGTAATCGGGTATGGGTTGTTGTTCTGGTTCATTTTCATTGAACCAATGCATCCATATCCCTTCGTTTTTTGTAATTCGTTCGATCAAAGATTTAAAAGAAGGAACACCACTGTCTTTTGACAAGGCCAAACAATTCGAATACACTTCGTTGGACATCCATCTTGAAAATGGATTGGGTTTGACACTTGTTAAATCAACACCGGCACCAGCTGTTAAAAACAATGTAATGTCGGAGGCAGGAATGACTTCCGCCACAACCATAATTTTCATTGTAAATACCAGTACAAATAAAATTCGATCTGTTTCGTACAAACCTTGGTTGATGTAACGATAGACTTTGTACGTCATTGTGTCAATAATATTAGCACTTCTTTTGTTGGCTAGTTTTGCAGGGGCTGCATCATCCATGGAACCATTGAACAACTCTAAAAATTGTTGCAAAGAAGTTTGATACATCACGTTGACTTGTGACATTTCAACAATACCAAAATATAAAATACTACCACGTGTCGCAACACTACGGTATTGTTCTCGTTTTTCATCAATTTGTTTTTTTGTTTCATCCGCTTGTATCAATTTTTGAGTGACTTCGGTCGCTTTCAATTTTGTATCGGACAAGATCCCAATCAAATCTTCGTCGTCCAACAAAGAACCGGTTGTCTCGGTCAATTTCTTCAACAACGATGCATCCAACGCCAACAATGCTTTTGTGTTTTCATTGACCGACCGTTGTACCTCTGCCAATTGTTCTTCCAACGCACTTTGTTCTTTGCCAATGACTTTGGCCAACAATTGATCTTCTAATCCTTTCATTGTGACAGTAAAATCAATCACTGTTGTTTTTGCTTGCAATTCAGGACTAAACATTGGGTTTGGCAATCTTGTGATAAAAAACAAACGAAATTCTGTACTGTATTCCATCATTTGATCCGCAACATTGATGAACATGGAACGACCTTTTCTTTGAATGCGTTTTTCCAATACTGGGTCCAACATCGGATCAATTTCTTCCTCCACACCCAAGACAATCAACGATTTTCCTTCCGACATACAAAATTGCAATTGATCTTTCAAACGATTGTCATTCAATTGCGTTGGTCCAGTCACTGGCATTTTTTCGGCTTCTTTGTTCAACAACCAATTGATTGCTTGTCCTTGTGGGTCAATCATCAATGGGTAGCGTGCGCATTGGGTCACTAAAATACCATTTTGTGTACTTAAATTGTCACTGGGCAAAGCTTGTAAATTCCAATCGGAAATTGTACCAACATCGGCTAAAAAGGTAGTCACGTCCATATCACTGGAGACCGGTACATTTCTTTCACGGCAATCATTGATGTATTTTTTCTCAATCAACAGAGCACGGTAACTTTGATTGAAGGGGCCCAAGTAACTGGTAAACGCACAAGCGACCGCACAATCACCCACCAACCTTAATTTGACTTGCCCAAACGTTTTCACACTTTCGCCCCATCGTACTTTTTCTCCAGCCAAACCATCGATCAAAGAAACAGCTTTGTCCATTTTTCTTTGCAAAGTGCGGGCACCCTCTTCAATCGCACTTTTTGCGGCCATTTTTTCTTCAAACATGGCTTGCAATCGATCCAAAGTATCTTGGCATTCTTTCATTTCAGCTTGTGCGGAAGCCAATGCCGCATTGGCCACGGCCAACTCACCTTCGGCAATGGTCAATGCTTCTAATTTAGGTTTCACGATGCGACTTGCTTCAAAATAAAATTTCATAGCCCGGCACATTTTACATAATCCAGCAGCTGCGTTACTTGCTTTCTTTGCCGTCTCGGCATTGAAGGGGGTAAATTCAATGTAAGGTGTCAACAATTCAACGGTTTCGGGGTTCATTAAATCTTTACCCGTTGAACCAAACCATTTTAACAATGCAATGAAATCAGGGCGGCCCATAATTTTTTGTGCCCCTTCCCAAGTGGGTTCAAAGATGGAATATTCCACTTTAGCAATGGTCAATAAACAATAATCGACTTTTTTCATTGGGTAATGAAACAACAATTGCACGGTGTCAAAAATCACTTTGATCAAAGAGGGTGGGTTTTTCAATTGTTGAATTTCTTTCACATCACTTTGTTTAATGCTATTGATGGCATCGTTTGCTTCGTACACATAAGGCATAGCTTTGTCTAAATCAGCTTGACAAGACGATCTTTCCTTAGCAATACGAATTGCATCTCCCTGGCAACTCTTGGCAATGACGGCCACAGCTTTGCCTTTGGTCGTTGCTTCCATTTGACTCACTTGCAAAGAACTTAACATTTTATTTGTTTCTTCTTCGGCCACCCCTAATTTGACTTTTTCAGCAGCCAATGCAATTTTCATTCGTCCTACTGTTTCACCACCACTGATCAATTTGTCCAATCCTAACGCAACTCTTCTTTCTTGATCACTAACGTACTCTAATTTTTCGGTGTACAATGATTTGTAATTTTGAATAAAAGACAAATAGGATTTGGGTGTTTGCGAGACTTTGCGACGCATCGCATTCCAATACTCGTGACACACATTATTTGTCATGTAGTGAACAGTACCCATATGTACTTTGACGGCATTTTTCACTTCGTCGGTGCATTCAATTTTAAAATCATCTAAAAAGGTGCTGGAGACTTCCACCAACGCTTCTTGTGGCCAAGCTAAAAACCAATCAATGGTTACACCATTGATAATGCCTGGGAAACGTTGTGCCCGGACTGGAAACAATGGATTCGCAGGACTCATACACAACACTAAATGTAAATTATCACGCACTGTATCAATGAAGAATTGACGTAAATTATCCGGTGTTGGGTGTAAATGTGGTCGATCGGCTTCAAATTTTGCTTGCAAATCGGCGCACATGCCCATGATCTCTTCTTTTGCAAACAAACCACCAATATCCCCCGTCATTAAAATACTATTGAAATACAACAAAAATCGTTCGTCTTTGATTTCACTGTCTGTAATCAAAAAGGTGACTTTTTTTTGTCCTGGACCAGCCAATTTGTACAATTCACGAATGTCATCCAACAATGAAGCCACATTGTATGTTTTGGTCAACGTGATTTGAAAGACGGTATGGCGTGCAATGTAAGCACACAGGCGTGTCAACGATTGTTTACCACTACCACCAACCCCGACCAATAAACAGGAACCACGTGGTACCCCTAAAATTCTAGAAATTCGTAATAAATGACCCAATGCGTCATCAAACAAGACTAAATTCAATTGACCTGCTTTGACAGCGTTGTTGTGCCGTTGCATAAAGTACAAGACCCGTTCTTTGATGTCGGACATGGCTCCTCCTGGTTCGTATATTTTCGGGGCCAATTCCGTCAACACGCCGTCCTCGTCAAATTGATCTTCTCGCCAAAAATCAACAAAAGACATGGTTGGGCCTTCAACTTTTTTGCCCACTTCTGGAAATGATTCCATCAATTGCCCCATTGATGCTTCCACGTACCAAGCTTTATCTACGTCGTTGGTTAATTTATCGCAAAAAACTCGTTCACATTCGTGTCGCCAACACATGACCAACGTCAACGATTTGTCGTCGGTCGGGCATTTGGAGCCACCCGTTCGAATCGTATTCAACGGTGTCAACAACAGACCTTGAAAGACACGGCTTAAATCTCTCAAATTAAAAATATAATGAAATTTGGCCGGCGTGGGTAACATTTTTGCTTTTACTTTTTGATGCAAATCAATTGTAGCTTGGGTTAATTTTTTAACGGTGGCCAATGTACCACGGTCCCACCCCTCGCCGTCTTTTGGGAAACGACCTCGCAACATCTGCCCAAACATATCATCGATGGATGAAATGGCGGGAAGAGTCACATTGAACAACAGAAATTGTCTTTTCAATCGATTTGGGATGTCGTTTCTACCACCACCAGGGTGTCCCATGGCACCAACGTACTGTGTGTCCTCAATGATTTTCATTTCACCTCTTTTGTCTTTGTCCAAAAAGGCAAAGGCGTCAAATTCAACAACTTGACGGACAATTTCCAATGTGGGTTGATCCCGCCATTCATTGACTTCTGGCATTGATATGTCATCAAAGAAAATGGTTAATTTACGCCCACCCGTGGGTCCAAATTTTTTACCACCTCTTTTTTCCAAAGATTCTTCAATGGACATTTGCACATCAATCATTTGGGTTAAAAATGAAAAATTCACTGCTTTCAATCCCATTTGTTCTGGGTTAAATTTGGAAAAAAACATCAAACAGATGGATGTTTTGGCAGTACCTGGACCACCAACAAGTAAAACATCGTGTTTTTGTTTATGCATTGTATGCAATATAAATTCAGCACGAGTGGAATCCATCGTAGGAACCAATAAATTTGAAAAATCCAATTGTTGGCCGGGTGTATTCCCACTTTCAGGGTATTCCCACAAAGGTGGTTTCCACTGTTTCCATTCAAATGAATATGCATCCACATACCATTCAAACAACGTTTTGTCGCTGCTCAAAGGAGGTAACACGTCATCGCTACTCAACAAACCGTCGCCCAAAGGCCAATTTTCTCTTTGTTCGTTGCACAAACGATACACTTCAGCACTAAATTTAGTGCGATCTTCGGGTTCAAGTAAACCACCCACTGTCCAACAGAAACAATACAAAAAACAACGTTCCAGTTGCAAAGTCATTTCAGAAGTAGGGGTTGCACTGTTAATATCGCTGGGTTCTTTCAAAGTGACGTCTTCTAAAACACCGGTCAACAAACGAAACGTGGATGCCAAGAGCCCCACACGACTTCCAGACATGACTGGTGTCAAAGATCGTTGCATAAAATCAAACATGTGCCCTGGTTCTTCTTTCGTCCAAACACCAACATAATGAATAAACAATTGGGTTAATGTAGATTGTGTGCATTTGGGACGGGTATTGACCCAAGCTTGGCATACGGGCCACCAATCCAATTCACATTCATCGACATAAACAATGCCACATCGACTCACAGTGGCGGGACTGGCATTGTCCAATTGTTCGTTTTCAAACATAATTTTACAATTGTCGGTCATGGGAATACGATCACCATTGGCCAACGTTAAAATACGATTGTCATCCAAGACCGTATTTAAATCTTCAATCCAAATTGCATCGACTGGTCCATCCGCCAAGATCCAAGTATCAAATTTATTTGCTCTTTGGTTTGCTTTTGTCCAAATGGCTGCAAAGACACCAGTTGTCCATTCGCCACTCAATGGGTCTACTTCACCGTACAACTCTTGTGCACGGACAGCTTTGGGGTTATATTTTTGCATGCGGTATGGTACATTTCTCATTTTAGATAAAGCACACATAAGTACATCAAACATGGCACTTTTACCACCTCCACTGGCACCAATGACCATCAATCCATGCCTGACATTGACAGTTTCATACAATTGGATTACTTTTTTAACCCAAGTTGTGTGATGAATTAATTTCTTTTCTTCCACAACTTTTTTGACCATTTCTTCCAATTCGGGGTATTCGGAATCGGGTGGTGATTGAACCAATGGAAATAAATCACACAGCAACGATAAAAACAATGGTACGTCTTGACTGACCAATTTAGACAAATTCATATCTCTCAATGTACGATACATAATCTCGTATTCATCTTTGTCCAATTCATTTCTTTTGTTTTGACCACCCGTTCTCAATACAGATAAAATATTTCTTAATCCAAAATCATAATGATTTTGTTTTGACAATTGTTCTTTTGATAAATCGTACAAACGTGCAAATTTTCGGGACAAACCACTAAATTCGGCGTAACCGACCGCCGACAATGTTACTTTAATAATGATTTCAAAATCGGGAACCATCATGGCTACCGTACGAAACAATGCTTTTAAATTTTCGGGCAATTCTTGTCGTCCTGCATAACCAGGATTCATGGTAATGAAAAAACCACAAGACATGTTTAATCCAATTTGATCCGGATCACCAGGAAATGAAAATTTAGGTGCTGCTGATCGTTTTGCATTGTTAATCGCCAAGACTTGTTGGGCAACAACAGAAAGGACGGGTAATTTAATACGATTGAATTCATCAAAACAACCCCATAAACCAGCCATACATAAACCTTTAAAAATTTTACCGGCACTTTTGTAAGACATTTGATCCGTGCAATTTGTCACAACAACATAAATACCCAATGCACGTCCCATATCTTTAACAGTTTCGGTTTTACCAGTGCCAGCTGGACCAGCGGGTGCACCACCAAAATACATACCGAGTGCTTGGGCCAGAGTAATGTAACAACGATCCGTTAATGGTGTAATGCATAAACGACCTTTGATACCTAAATATTCATATTGGTATTGAAAATCAACATCTGTGACACTAATAATCATACAACCATCGTCGTCCACCACATCAGCTTCGCCATCGGGTTGCCAAGCAAATCTAGCTTGTTTCAACCAATCGAAGGACGTGGCGTTTTTCAGGGCTTTGTTTTTATAGAGTTCCACTAATTCGTCGGTGACGTCTTTTTGATGAACTTGAATCAAAATCAATGTTTCAACTTTACTTCTTTCCATTTTTGATAATGTTTTGTCCAGTGACCAACTGGACATTTCTAATAATAAATCGTTGTGGAACCGTTGTACGTCACGCATGGCGTGTTTGCTTTTTTGACATAAATCCAAAGCATCTTGTTGATCTTGTGTCCATTTCAATTGAATGCCCAACAATGAAAATTGCCCAGTCGATCGCCATACAAATTGTTTTAAATTGGACAACGTAATGTCGGGAAATTCATCGGCTGTCACACGAACCAAATCTTTCATTGTAGCACGCATTGCTTTTAACAACAGTTGCAACCAATCTTCAACATTGCCTTTGGCATGCACCGGGGTTGAAAAAGGGATGATTTCATCGGAACCTTTGACTCTAGTTTTAAATTCAGTGATAATACTTTTGTCTTTTTTTAAATGAGTGACACCAGAAATAGCATCGAATACTTTTTCATAATAGGCTTGCATAGCTGTCGGATCAGAAGATTGACTTAAAATTTGTAACAACACTGGATTTGAACAAAAATAAAAACGTGGAAAGGCATTTCTTTTCTGTTCCAAATATCCTTCCAATGCTCTTTGACACATTTCTAAATCTTTGTACAATGGTGGCAATTGTGCTCTCAGTATTTCATTGGCGGCACATCCACAGGCCACTTTGGTATCTTCGGCTTTGATCATCAGTTTACCCCAATCTTTATCAATTTTACTAAATTTTTTAGCTTCTCGTGGTAATTGTCTTGCAATATCACCACCTAAAAAGACCGATTCTAAATTACCCCACATCATTTGTACTTTCAACCATAACTCCAATGTTTCTGTGCTTTCACTCAACATTTGTAAATGAACTTGAATTTCTTCTTTGTAGGGTGCACAATATCGCATGGTCAACAAAGTTTGCAATTCCATTTGTGATTCTTCCAATTCTTCCAACAACAAAGGTACACCGCGCATTGTTGGAACAGGTCGGGCTTTCCATGGTTGAAATTCAATTGATCTTTCCTGCCATATGCGTATGTTTTCCGCCAATTTGTCACGAATGGATCTTTCTTTGTCAGCACCTTCTGTGATCTCTTCCACATCTTCCGTGTAACGCACTAAATCGGCATCGAGCAAAGTTTTTAAATCTAAATGTTCATCAAATGGATCGAAATCAGCACCGGTTAAATTTTTAACTTTGTCCCAATGTCGTTCTTCAATCGATGGTTTGGACAATTCTTCCAACAACGGCAACACTGCTTTGAAATCGTCGATTTGATGTCGCAATGTTTTGTAAGCATCCCATTCTCTTAATTTCCGAGGCATTTTATTGCAACGACTGTCGTAACCCTCTACTTTTTCAGCCATGGTGTCTTTTTGACCACCAAAATCGTACCATGAGATTTGATTCCATGTTTCAGAGGTTTCTAATACTTGAGCATATAAATCATACAATTGTGTCAACAAAGTTAAATCTTTTCTTGTTTTGGTCAGGGTCGGGTATTTGGATTCAGGCATCGCAAACAATTGTTCACCAATTTTATTCAATTCGTATTTTCGTTCACGAAAACCAAATTCTTCACGAAATCTTTTCAACCGTTCCATTGCTATTGCTGGACTGATGCCAGCAACATTGGGTCCATTTTCTTCAAAGTCATTGCGAAATTTTTCCAAATCAATTTTAAAATCACTGATGCCTTTGTTTAAATTTGTGCGAAAGCCACCACTTGCATCTCGTAATTTATCCATGACATCCATGGATTTTAAAACTAATTTGCGCCAAGTGGATCGCATGACACTTTTTTGATCTTGTTCTTTGGCCGTCAGGGCATCGGACGGCAAATAGCGGGCCAACATATCATACACGTCTAATATGGGCGCCATGTTTTCACTTTCAATTGTAGCTTCTTTTTTTCTAATTTCTTCCAATACATCCATGGCATCTCTCAACGATTCTAATTCTTGTACTTCCGCACCCAATTTACTCATTCTTGATTTCATGTATTCAAACAATTCACCCATCATTTCACGGGCTTGGCTGTGTAAATTATCACTGTAAACCACCATCCATTGTTTTGCTTCATACATCAGTTGTTCTTTGATTTTAGAAGTATCAACGACCAAAGGACCAATGGTTTGTGAGCTAGGTAACTTGCTAATTTCTCGTTCAACAACTTGAAATCTTTTCAATTCACTGTCGTAATCATCCAGTTCGGGTTCGGTTTTCAAAAATTCATCGTATTTCTTCACTTTTGAGGATTGCCACAACCAATCGTATTTTGAAAAAGTTTTTAAAAATTTCTTGACTTCATTTCGAGTACCCATAACACCACCTGTCAATAACAATACCATTCGTACAATTTCAATGTCTTTGGTCACTCGTGAATGAAAAGTAATGCCTTGGCGACCTTCGCGTCCCCATTCTTTGACCGTTTTACTGGTGCATAAAATGGCAACGACTGCTTTCGACACTGCTGCTTGAACGTCATCCAACGATGGTGACACTAAAATTTCAGGTGGACTTAAAAGAACACTGACTTCAAAACATGGTTTGGAGGTATGTACCGCGTGTACCAGATTTGCGAATGTAAGTGTGCCATCACTCGCGGCACCACTCATCGCGGCGGCGCTTTTACTGGTACTAAGACGTTTCTTTAAATTGTACAACGATTGTTTGGTGGCATTCAACAAGGCACGGTACATAAAATGATTGTAATGTTCACGAACTTTTTCAATGTTTTCACTTTTGACCGATTCAATCGCTGGGTTTAATGGATAAGATTTCACTAAATTCACCATGTCGTCCACTGCCGCTTCAATTTGTACATTCATGCCCTGCAATTTTCCAGCTTTCGATTCCACTAATGATTGTTGCAATTCCACAAATTCATCCAATGAAAAGGTACGATCGTCGGGTAAATTTACTAACATTGTTCTTGATATTTCCAACAAATTTTTTTCAATACGATTGTCCGTAATGTCATTCATGTGGTCGACCAATTCACTAAATCGTTGCAATGTTTTAGCTAAATTGTCTTCAAAATCATCAATGTGCATGGATGTCCAATTCAATTGGACAATACCAGGCCGCAATGCATACAAAACATCGTAATCCAAAGGTGCTATAAATTTGGATGCTACTGGTAATATTTTCTCTTTGATTTGATCGTATTTATTCAATAAATATTTTAATAAATCACAATGGTTGCAAAATTTAGTGTGTTGCAAATATACAACTTTTGCTGATTCAGGTACATCAATGCCCATTCTTTCCAAACATTTTGCTTCGCGGACCAATTGCATAATTTCATCGTCAAAATTTACATACATAATACCATCATCGGGATGACGCACCAGCAAAGTCGCTTGTAAACCAGCTTTTGTTGCTTCAATGGATTCTTTCCATGCTTGGTACCATAAATATTCGAAACCAACCAAAGCTCGTGCCATCGTGTTGTCTGGGTGGTGGTGAGGGTATAGTAGTAGATGGAGGAGGAGGCATTGACAAAGTGGGGTTGTTCATGCAATGTGAGTATTTGACATGCAACATTAACATCAAAAATCAAACAAACTAAACAACATGACAACCAACAACCAACAACCAACAACCATCAACATCGATTTTGTTTCTGTCTTACATTTTCGAACAATTCGTTTTGCTTCTTTGGTTCTCAACAATTCAGTGTTTTCACGA
>Ga0115007_10002576_pt1 | contig 11089 bp, 7 predicted proteins | sample ArcOceMetagenome_2_FD_87166 | JGI IMG/M metagenome (GOLD analysis project Ga0115007, IMG submission 87166) | Marine eukaryotic phytoplankton communities from Arctic Ocean - Arctic Ocean ARC135M Metagenome | ecosystem: Environmental > Aquatic > Marine > Oceanic | place: Arctic Ocean | collected...
ATTAGATAATTTGCCCTCTAGTCTATGCCGGACGTGTTCTTCGAGGTTGCTCATCGATGCCAAAGATTTCTCCTCCGACGAAGTTATTCCTGCAATCAATTTGCTTTCAATTTGTTGAGTCTTCTGGGCAATCGGAATTAGCTTCGAAAATGTGGATGCTTCTCCTACAATAATCCCGTCGTCATCACCCACCACGATGTATCCCGGTCGGACTTCGATCCCTCCACACATCACAACTTCTTGTGTTTTCCCCGGAGAATCAGTTGTGCCAGAATATGGTGTAACGCTCGTCGCGTAGATTCGCATTGTTGTTGTTGTTGCTGTTCCATTCCCCTCATTATTCGAAGATAAAGAACTACAATCATCGAGATGAGCCGTATCACGTATTGGTCCATCGATGACGATCCCAGCGAGTCCCTTACGTCTAGCTTCGGCGACGAATATTTCACCCGCTACTGCCCGTGTCGAGGATAATGTGTCGACGACCAACACTTCGTCTGTTTTTGCTTCCAGCGCCAATGCTCGCATCACTGGAAGAAAATCGTTGGGTTCTGTAAAAGATACGGTCCTTGCTACTCCTACCATGACACTACTTGAATGCAGGTGGTTCTTTGGTTGAATCGTATAGTTCATCAGTTTGATAACGCTTTCGTCGCCATCGCTCTTATCAGCATCACATAAGGATGAAACATCCAGTTGTCGAAGTTCAAGCAAAAGATTTTGTACTGACGATGACGACATCGATCGTCGTTGGATGGGATAATGAACGAGGACGTATTGCCTGTAATTATGAATACTGCCTTTAGTTGTTGTTTTGAGTAGCTGTATTATTGTTCTTTTCGGAATCATTGCACTTGCTTATTATTTATTTCAGTGTTCATCGTTCATTGCGGTGGTTGGATTTATGTGATGTTGTGATGTTTGTGATGTTGTGCATGATTGTATGATTGTACTAGTAGTTTTTTGATTTTTTTCGGGGAGAAAATTTAGGGTAGAATTTTAACAATTAGGGTTGTAATTGAAAATATAAAATATATACTGCATACTACAATATTTATATCCATAATATATAATATATTATATAACAACTATTAAGTTAACTAGGTATAAAGTACATATCGTATGTGTGTGTGTTTCTCTCCCCTTATTAATAGGAGCATTCAAGTTTGATAATTAGATTATTAAAATTCAGAACTGATAAGGTAAAATAATATTGTATTTCATTAATACTGTTTTACTTTATTATGATGACTATGATAAAACTTGACTTCTTCCGTCCGATATAATGTTCATTTTTTTAAGCAGCATCATTGATGATCTGTTTGAAAGAGTATGGAGAGAAACGAATACCATCGGCCTTGAAAAATTTACTTTGGAACTCGACCCAATGAAGACGAAGAGCGTGAAGGAAACATTCCAAGACATCCATCATCAACAACACACCGAAGGTCACTGCAGCAAAAAGTGCAAATCCAAGGTACGTAGCAAACCAGTTCACACTAAGCGTACTGAGCATACACTTTTCCCAAAAGACAGTAGCAAGTTCAGAGTGGGCAAGAGAAAGAGCCCAAAGACGAAGGTAGGAGGCAGTGTTGGACACCATACCAAGAACGAATTCAATAGTTTCAATAGCCTGATGAATAATAATCTCTCCCATTCCATGGTCTTCTTCTTCTTCACCGTGAGGTGCCTCAACGTGCTCATTAGTAGGAGGATGAGCACGGGCATGATGTTGTCTACTGATCATGTAAGGCTTGGCAAACAAGAGGATCGGTACAGAGGCAAACGCAAGGAGAAGGAGAACGTTTTGGACTTGAGCTTGACCAGCATAAATAGGTTCGTCGACATCTCCAGGAGCAAGAGCGATGTTGATAAGGGAAGTAATCAAGTTAGGAGGTTGGCAACCGTCACCAGAACCACCGTAATTCAAAGGACATTTGTCGGCAGTAGTATCACCATCGACACAACTGTAACCCCCTGGAGTACAGTAACCATTACCAGATTGATCACAAACCGTCCAATCAGCTTGCCATTCGTCACCAGCCGGATCAAAACAGGTAGCAGAAAGCATACGTTCTTGCCAATTAATACTCCACTTCATGAAGATTAAGATGACCATGTAGATAAACAACGAAGCAGCAAAAACCATCATGGGCAAGACCTCTAAGTATAAATCAAGTTTCTCTCCAAAATAAACAGCATTAACACCCTTTAAACAAGTACCCATAAACATTTGTAAGATACCAAAAATGACACTCAACTTCATCTTGAAAGAGTTGAAGAAGAGAAGTTCATTTTGAGTGACATGCCACATTGGATCCAAACCGAATGAATAAACAGATTCATCAGAACCATATTCGGCAAGTTGATAGGCAACATCACCTTCTTCGACACTCATATCCGCTTGTCCTTCAAACTCCCAACGACTTTTGAAGAGATTAAGACCAAGAGAAAAGCAATCATTGTACACCAATCCAGCATAGACAGCGAAGAATCCCATCATGAGGATCATGTAACGTCCAATGTGAAGGCCTTCCGATAACTCGTCCTGTTTGACACCTTCATTCTTCTTTTCGTTCCATACCAAACTGCATCCTGCTAAAAATAAAAATGTACCATGACCGATATCACCGTACATAACACCAAAGAGGAACGGGAATGTAGCTGCAGTGAAAAGAGCAGGGTTGGCTTCTCTATAACGAGGGATACCGTACGTATTGACAAACTCTTGGTAAGCGTATGTGAACTTGTTTGTCACAAAGTGCGTAGGAGGAGTCGGCCAGGGTTGGGCAACGTTGTCGATAAGACTAGGCATTGACATGTCCATGTTTGCGTGGGCCTTTTCAACGGTACCCTTAACTTCATCAAGATTCTCTCCAATGACCCATCCTTCTCCACGGAGCATACCTGACACATCAGCTTTAAACATGTTGAGAGAATGGTAGATTGCTTTCTCCTTCAATACATGCCAAGTCCAACGTTCACAATGCTTTGCAAGCATTTGACAGAGACGATAACGAGTGTCCTGGTTCTTCAAAAGAACAGTACGCGAGTCGACGAGTTCTTGGGCGTTGTCTGTTAGCATGTTGTCAACAGACGCAGCATCGTCCATATCGGGAAGACTGTACCGGTGAGCCTGGAAGGCGTCACAGATCTTCTTTAACTTGATTTCAATAGAATCAGACTTGTAGAAGATAATGAACACAGATTTTTCCATAAGCTGTCCAGTTTCTGGGTCGGTGATGGGTTGCTTAATGGGTGCAAATCTGATGAAGCAATTACCACGAGTGGCACGGAAAATCATACGTTCGAAGTTTGAACGTTCATCGGTGGAAACTACACCAGTAATAGAAGAGAAACGCATATCAAGATCAGGACGGCCTTCTTCCGATTCCAACAGATTGGCTTTGTTCGCAGGTGTTTGTCCGGAAGTTAATTCACTGACAGCCAAACGTGGAGCATCGGTGATGAAGAAACGACGTGCCTTCTCCAAGACTTCCTGTAATTCAACCTTTTCATTGTACTCGATTGTGAGCTTTTCACTGTACGAGTTAAGTTCCTTCAATTGAGTTTCGTATCCCTCAAGTTCCCCTTCCAAATTTTCCATAATCTTTCCAGATGAAGGTGCTGTTTCAGCGCTACCAGTACTGGAAGCTAAAGGTTGTTGATCGGTTTCTAAAAATCCATCGACAGTTCCTGCCGATTCGCATTCGATTTTGAACTTGCCAATTTCGGTTGAAAAATATCGAAGCTTACGCTCCAATTCGTCGCAACGCTTGACATATGAAACATATCGACGTTGGAAAGGAGTCAAATCGGGGTTTAACTGTAAAATGAAAAGAAGAAGGCGTGAACATAACATAGTAATAACATAACAAACAGTGAGAAATACAACTCAATAATAAAAGTTGGCATTCATTTTACATCGACAATGTGGATGATGATGAACATTATCTACACGACGTACATCGGTGAATTGGATTACACCCAACTTTCCAAGGTCACCCAAACAGTCATGAGCAGCATCCTCATTCATGATGAGGGAGATATACTCCATGGGTTCGGAACGGAACCATTTCGCCATATTGCTAGTTTCTTTGTTTCACTTCGTACAGTGAAGAAGAAAAAGAGTAAATAGAATACAAGATTGTTGCTTTCCAATACAAAACAACTTGCTCTTCACTTCTTGGTTGTTGTCGATGAAATAAATATATTCGTTGGTTTTTGAATGTAGTTTTACGGTAGGTAGGTGCTCCGTGTCTTTGCAGCACATACAGTAGTAAAGACAAACAGCGAGAAAAACTTCCACGCTCGCATTTACTTGGCAGTTAAAAGCGCAGGGCATGCCATCAAGTTTCCTCTCTCTCTTGGATGGCCGATCGATATTTTTAGTCGAACTGGTCGATTGAAGAACTAGTATATATACACGGTACATTATCATGAGGTCAACAAAAAACATACCGCGCATACTGTAGCGCAGGAGAAAGCGAAGATCATTCATATTTGTTCCTCGTCGTGCTAAGAAAAGTATTTATTTTTAAATCACATAAAATCCATTCTTGGTATCCTTAATACAATATCCGATGTGGGAGGCAAACGCAGTTACTAGTTTGAGATAACCATTTCGAAACATCAGGACGTAGAATAAAGAAATACAATCCTCCCATCATGTCGTCTAAGGAATCCGAATTCGAACGCGGCAGAACCGAGGAACGATCAGCAGATCCGAATAGTAGTAACAATAATGACAATTCTGCCAGGCGTCGCCGTACGTTCGATCGAAGCGCAAGTTCGGGTGAGTATATCTCAGATGTGGAAACAGACGATGAAACACCACCTTCGGGGCCAAAAAAGAAAAGTCGAACTGGAATTGGAAGTTTTCTATATAAATCTAACCGAAAGAACAACCTGAAGGGGAACAATATTGGCAATGGCAATGGCAATGGCAAGGATAACGTTAACGTTAACGACAAACAAGGTGGTCAATCTCACCTTTTCGGTCTTGTACGGCAGCAAAAAGCAATTAATAAATATACCAAGAATCATCTCAAGAGTCAAAAAAATAGTGCAGTGTGTAGCGTCGTGGACCAATCAAATGAAAAAGTGAAAGCGGAAGCTACTGATGGTGATGCGACGGGTTTAGCAGAGGAAGGACGAATGAAAATTGATAATATCAAAACCGAATCTAGGTCTACTATTGATTCATATGGTGGCAGTAAAAGTTCAATCGACGCGACTGGTGCAGAATATAATAAACCGGTAGTGCTTACAGATGATCAAAAGGAAGAAGCAAATAAAACATCGAAAGGAATTCTTCTCTTACAAGAAACACTTAAGGAATATACCGGCTTTATATCTCGTTTCCCGATCGAGATTCGGATGGAAAAACTTTCTTTTTCCGTTCCATATACTGAGGCCTCTACAAAGATCACAACTGTTTATAATTCGAGTTTTCTGTATAAGATAATCAAACCGCTTAGGTCACTAACTAATGGAGCAAAAGAAACAAATCACGCAAAAGTAAGCTACACCAAGCACGTTCTGGACAATATCTCGCTGAGCCTCAAACCTGGAAAGATGTATTTGGTATTAGGTCCGCCGGCGTCAGGAAAATCTAGTCTCTTAAAGGCCATTGCAGGACGACTATTTCGGAAGGGCAAAGAAGAGTTAGAGGGAAGTGTCACGTATAACGGCACGGAGTTGTACGATAGTAAAGGTTTTTATGACCAACCGAACGTACACCTCGAAAATGCTATCTCACTCATAGACCAATTGGATCGCCATGCTCCACGGTATACTGTAGAAGAAACATTCAATTTCGCTTTTAAGTGCAAGCGTCGCAATGGTAGGCATATCGACTTTCGATTTCAGGACGACACTCCAAAAAATCGAGAGCTTGCAAAAAAAGCTGACGACAGCAATATTTTAGTTGATATCTACATCAAACTTCTTGGAATTGATCACGTTAGACATTCCTTTGTCGGAAACGATGAGATTCGTGGTGTTAGTGGAGGGCAGCGTCGGCGTGTGACTATCGGAGAAATGCTTATGAATAATTCACCTGTTATTTGTGGCGATGAAATTTCCAATGGGCTGGATGCAGAATCTACGTTTGACATCATCAGCACGATGGGCTATATAGGAAAAGGACGGCAAAAGCTACAGGTGATTTCACTACTACAACCCAGTCCGGAGATAGTCGCTCTATTTGACGAGGTCATTTTGTTGGCAGAAGGCAAAATATTGTATGCCGGGCCTATCCTTCGTGTTGAAAATTACTTTGCATCGCTTGGATACGTTGCTCCTCGGTCAGTGTCGCTTCTACTGTTTTTATTGTGTTTGCGCTTGTGTCCTCTTTCTTTTTTAACAATAGTTTTTCTATTTGTATAACCTACTTTAAATCACATACATACATAGGCACATGGATGTTGGCGATTTCCTTCAACTTATTTCTACTCCCGATGGAAAGGAACTATACGACCCTCCTCCTGACATTGCCGAAGTCCGACCAAATCCATACACTTTGGATGAATTGGCTGAAAAATTTCGAGAAAGTCGATTCGGAAAGCGTATCGATCTGCATCTCAAGGAGCCCAATCAACGGGTTTGGGGTAGTGCTCATGGGGATATTCTCAAATCTGATGACAAAGATGGCACGGAGTACTTAGACGATACTAAATACAAAACTAAATATGAAAACACTTTTGTTACTTGCATGTGGCTGAATCTGAAGCGTCAAATTACGCTCTGGAGACGCGACAAGCGAGTTCTGATTGCAAATGCCGTTAAGAACACCATCATGGGTGTCAGTGTTGGAGGTGTATTTTATCAAACTGATGACGTCATATCAATTTTGGGTGTTCTCTTTCAGGGTATGCTTTTTGTGATGCTTGGAGGAATGGTTACAGCACCCGCCTTTGTTGACGAGCGTCTTATCTACTATAAGCAAAACGATGCGAATTATTTCGGTGCCTTCTCGTTCGTCTTTGCAAAAGTGATTTCAAAATTACCACAGGTGCGTACTCTTAATTGGTGATAAATAACTTTCGTTTGTACCAAATCTGAATATCTGAATATCTGACTCTCGTATTCCATTTGTTTTTGTTCCTTGTGACAATTAGACGGCAATGGATTGTATCATTTTTGGCACGATATTGTATTATATGGTTGGACTTGCGCCACAACCTATTTATTATTTCAGTTTCTTGGGGATCGTATTTGTCTTCAATATTTTAATGTCGGAGTTTCTATTTGTTTTTTCGACATTCGCCGCCGCCAAGTCGATGGTACAAACAGCTAGTGCATGTGTCGTCTTCATATTCATGCTTTTTTGTGGTTTTCTCATCCCACCCATAACGATCCCTCCCTACTTTCAATGGATTTATTGGTACAATCCTCTTGCATGGGCGTATCGAGCAGTGGTTGTCAACGCATTCCGGAACGACGACTACACGAATGAAGAGGCTGACAGAATCTTGGCACGTAGTGGTTTTGTCGACAATAATGGCGAACCATTTTCAAGAGATTGGATTGTTTGGGGCTTTATTTTTATGGGTGGTCATATTTTGTTGTCTGTGTTGGTATCAGCAGTCGTACTCGCGTCTGTAAGGGTTCAAACAAAATCCCCACCATCATTCGAATCAATAGAAAAAGCAGATGAAGATATCCGTGAACAAGCTGAGGGAGACGAAGCCATCGGTAACGAGGACACGACCATCCCATTTAAACCCATTACGCTCAGCTTTGAAGACATTTGTTATGATGTGAAGGCTTCGACAGGTGATGAAGATCTGCGTCTACTTCACAATGTCAATGGTTACTTCAGGGCAGGTCGAATGTGTGCGTTGATGGGAGAAAGTGGGGCTGGGAAGACTACACTGATGGATGTGATTGCATTAAGAAAGAATTCAGGTATTATAAGTGGAGATATCCGTGTTAACGGGTTTCCACAAGACCAGAAGTCGTTCCGACGATGTTCCGGATATGTAGAACAGTTTGATATTCAATCACCCCAACTCACTGTTCGCGAAACTATACTATTCTCTGCCCGTCTCAGATTGGATGCAAACAGAGTGAAAACAAAAGAAGAGAAGGAGAAGTTCTGTGACACAGTTATTAAGACACTTGAGCTAACACCGCTGGCTCATTGCCTGGTCGGAAGTGACGAAGAAGGGGGGCTTAGCTTCGAACAAAAGAAGCGACTCTCAATTGCTGTAGAACTTGCTGCATCTCCGTCGATTCTTTTTCTGGATGAGGTGAGTATAAGTTGGCTTGTAACATCATTTGTCCATTTTGCAATCATTTGTTGCTCACTTAACAGCTATTTCTACTTCTTCAATTACTCCACTATAGCCTACAACGGGACTTGACGCAAGGAGTGCTTCATTGGTTGTTAAATTGCTACGAAAAATTGCTGACCAAGGCAGGACTATTTGCGCAACAATTCACCAGCCATCGTCGGCTGTTTTTGATATGTTTGTAAGTTTTAAGTTTCGAATCAAGCCTTGAAAAAGATATACTGGATCTGCGCTTTCTCATTCTTTTCTTTTTTGTATTTACGTACTCCATTTTTTAGGACGATCTATTGCTTCTAAAGAAGGGAGGGCGTTCCGTGTATTGCGGGGAGCTTGGATTCCAGTCTAGGACCCTGATAAAATATTTCGAAGGACATGGTGCAACCAAAATTAAGCCTGGAGATAACCCTGCTAACTGGATGTTGAGAGTGATGCCAGAAAGTGAAAATGATTTTGCCGAGATCTACATCCAGAGTTCAGAATATGCCAAGCTCAAAAAACAGATTGAAGCGGCGAAAGCGGACCCTCCCAAAGAACTCGAAATCACATATTTAACAGAATTCGCAGTGCCTACTTCTGAACGACAAAAGTTAACGAATAGGCGGCTCCGAAATATATACTGGCGATCTCCCACGTACAATTATTCAAGACTTATGGTTTGTATTGCCATTGCATTCATTCTAGGGTCTGTTTTCGTCACGGAACGCAACTTGGAAAAACTTACCGAAGATCAAGTCAGAGCATATTTTTCTGTCACGTTCTTGTCTTTTATCATCATCGGGATCTTGTCCATAACATCTGTATTACCGGTAATGTTGGCAATAAGGGACGTGTTTTACAAACAACTTGCAGCTGGTATGATTGACAACAACTCACTTGGGTGGGCTTTGGGTGTTGCAGAGAAGGGTTTTATAGTTCTGGCTTCTTTCCTATTCTGTCTTGTTTACCTTTCTACTGCGGGTACAGTTGTTCCTATGACATTCTTAAAAGCATTCAAGTTTTGGGTAAGGAAAGAAAAGAAAAATCGGCCATGATTTAAATTGCATACAATTTCTCAACCTCTTTACACCTCTCTTTCTCTCCTCTTTCAGGGTTTCTTTACTTTTAATATCGCAATATACTCTTATTTTGGACAAGCATTTATGTGCCTGGTACCCACCATGGCTACTGCTCAAATTCTTTGCAGTGTCTTTATTGGGTTGAATAATTTCTTTTCTGGTTTAATCGTCCGGCCACAATATATGACGGGTGTATTTGCCTTCACATACTGGATTACGCCGGGTCATTATGTGTACGAGGGGCTTATTTTGTCTCAGTACGAGGGTGACGAACGACCCGTCACTGCTTCAACAGGCAGTCAATTTTATGATTGGCTTGGATGCGAGAGACTTGACTCGGGAGAGGAATGCGAGGGAACTGTGGAAAAGTTCGTCTGGGTATTCTTCGGCGAAAAGTTCAACCAAAGTCATATATATATGGACGTTTTAGTTTTGGCACTTTATTTGCTCGTAGCTAGAGTTGTGACTTTCTTCGCACTAAAGAAGTTCCAATATACAAATACGTAATTTTAGAAGAAGAAGAAATCAATACAAGAACATGGATAGAAGGTTAGTATCATCTGTGGCTACTCCTTTAGGTTTTTTTTTTAAATGTTTTGTTTAATTTCTCGATTATAATATTTCCTACGTAGCCTAGATAGAAAATACATCGTTGTTGTTTTTTAAGAACATTATATTGAATTATACTGTATGTGTATAGTAACAATTTTTATGCCTTCGCTTGAATGGATTCAACTCTTGTAACTAGTTCTCGCAAGTATTCAGCTTGAACGCGTTGTGCCATGCTGCCATTTTCTAATCCTAGAACCACAGTTTCCTTTGAAAAAAAACAAGAAACAAAACAAAACAATGAATTTGAAAAATAATATATAAGAAACCAGTTCGAAACCCGAACAAGTGAAAGTGGGGACAAGCAATCATGAAAAATCAACGAGTACCGGAAAAATATCTTAGATATTATTCGTTCAACTAACGGGACGGGGAACCTGCATATTTATGTTATGCTTTAGTTGTCGTCGTCGTTGTTGTCATCGTCGTCGTCGTTGTGAACAGAACAGAACAAAATCAAGATCAAGATCAAAAACAAAAACTTACCATTGTTTTTTGAATCTCATTAATAAGTTTCTGTGTTGACATATCACTTATCGATGAAACTCCTTTTTGGATTTCTTCATCCCATATTTCTGTATCAATTGTTAATAATTTTTCGAATAGTTCACTGGCAGCGGTAGTAGTAGCAGTAGTAGTAGAAGAAGAAGAAGAAGACGCCGATGATGATGATGATTCCTTATCTTGTTGTTGTTGTTGATTATTTCGGGCACGTAGAATAGATACCCCACTGTATTGCTGTAAACATTTTTGAAGAATCTCTACCATACCATCCATACCATCTTGATGACTTTTATTCATAAATGCATCTACTGTTGATAAGAATCCTTCATCTAATGAATATGGTTCTAAATTTTCAACAACATTTCTCATTCTTTGTACTTGTTCTGGTAATAATGGAACTAAAAATTCACCAGTTTCTAAATCGGCAGCTGCCTTTAAGACTTGTTCAACTTCTTTTGCGCGTTCATCTAATGTTTCTTCTGTTGTTTCAACAACAACCTCCAAAGTTGATACTAAATTAGATGCTAATGCTGCAAGTTTTTCTTTTTCAATTTCTTCAATTGCATCATCTGTCCGTTCTGCAATACGTAAAAAAAATTGTGGACTTGATACAACACGAAATGC
>Ga0115007_10002579_pt1 | contig 11081 bp, 6 predicted proteins | sample ArcOceMetagenome_2_FD_87166 | JGI IMG/M metagenome (GOLD analysis project Ga0115007, IMG submission 87166) | Marine eukaryotic phytoplankton communities from Arctic Ocean - Arctic Ocean ARC135M Metagenome | ecosystem: Environmental > Aquatic > Marine > Oceanic | place: Arctic Ocean | collected...
TTCATGTATGTGTGTGTACACACACCTGTGTGCTACACAGTACACGGTACCTGTAGTAGAACTTGAAGCTTTTTTTTAAAAATTAAAAAAGATGTGCACGTACTAGTATGAAACGTAGCTAAGAATCTGTGTACTAGTACTGTAGTACAAGTACACCCAGTACTGTACTCTCTTTACATGACATGTAACACTAACACTCTACGACATGTATGTACAACATGTACTATGTACTTAGTACCAGTTACCACACGATACCTGGTAGCACGGTATATAATATGCACCCACCACTGTCAACACGCACAATCCATACTACCACAGTCGCAATCACAATCGTTGCAATCGCAACAACATGCTTCTCCTAACTCAAAACAAGCACCAACACATTCACCTGCAGCATTTTGAAGCCAACCACAACTGCAATCTGCGGAAATCTGTTCACAACAAATTGTACCTTCGGTTTGCTCAATGTTGAGTGGCCGATTATTTCTGCAGATGCATGGACCTGTGATCGTATCACAACAAGATTTTAGACTTGAACAGACCGCTCCCATGCTTGAACACATGACGTCACACAATTGACTTGTACACAATAACAAGTCGGGAAGAAAGGCACAACAATAAAACATGCAATACAATTGTACCACTAAATCGTCGGAACTGTTTGCTGAGCGAGCACGAGAACGGCTGGCAAGTCGTGTTCGTGTTTTGTGCCCTTTCAAGGCACCCTTTTCATCGTACACTTTATCTTTGTAGCTAATTATATCGCCCCCGCAACATAAAAATGTTACTGCCACAAATAGAAAAAAACATCCGACAAACAAGAAAAGACAACCGACAACGATTAAGAAATGACCCAATGCATTGCTTGGTTGGGTTGCATTGTACTGAATTTCAATCGAAGCAGGGAAATGGGAAGGTAGAACGTTGCTAAGGTGCGATGAAGCAGCAACTGTTGGTGCATTGCTACGAAATTCAATACCAAAAATATGCAACTGCAACGGTAATTTCACACCTTTTAAAGAAATTGCGTTGTTGGCAAATTCAATTTCTCCTTGTTGTGATACCACCGTTGTGGTCGTTTGACACACGTCGTCGTTTGCAAGCATGCAACCCACCGCCTTGTCGGTTGAACTTTTGTACAATGCCAAATCAATGGATGTATCGCCGTTTGTACTGGTACACGTATTTCCATCAAACGTACATTTAGAAGCATGTGGGGTTCGGCCAGGGACCAATGTAGTAGGAGACATTGTATGCACAACAGCGTCATTGGCATCCAGTACTTGCCAATAAACACGCGTTGCTGTGTTCTCCTGCCCTCCATGACCAATGGTGGCAGTACGAAAAGAAGGAATGTAATTCAATGATTGATCAATGGTAGCAGCAGAACTTGCCGCAGAACTGGCAGCAGAACTGGCAGAACTTTCGGCTACAACGGTCACAAATGACACACTATTAACAACTCCTTTCCAATTGTTGTACGTTGTACCATCAACACGACTGGCGTTCAGCCGTTGCATGGTCTGTATTGTTGTGGGAACACTGGCTCTGAGTGTGTATTGTTGGTGGGAAGACAGGGATATGTATCCTACACTCAATAAAACAAGGGTAGGCAGACATAAAATTATTGACCACCACTTCAACCACCCCAGAGCATTGGTGTCGTAAGCACCACCACAACCAGGCGGTGCACAATAATGAGAACAGACGTCTAAATTTAAATAACGATCGTGCAGTTGACGTATTAAATTCTGTTCCACCCAAGCGTCGGGTTGTTCACCAATATGGATAGTACCAAATTTCAATCGCAAGACATTGCCAATGTATCTGTAATTTGCTTTTTTTACGTCGTGGGTGGCATAAAAGGCCATCAACCTTTCCGTCAAAGTTTCAAAATTTCTGGACGGTGCTTTCCATTCTGCCGATTGTGCATCTAACAATTCGTCTCTGGTCAGTGGGTAGACCGCAGCCACCGCTACTGTACGTTCCATATAGATGACGTGTGGTACATTGTTCTGGTTGCCTGGTGGTGGTGGTGTGCTGGTGGTATGCTGGTGGTAGTAGTTGTTGGTGGTGTCGTGGGTATCCAGACGTGGGCTTAATGTAGGAACGAGAGAGACCTGTGCAATGGGTATTGTCAGTTGCTGTTCGGTTGTTGGATGGTTTTCGGCGTTGGACACAGTATTGGACGAAAAACGTTGAGCATCGGCAGTGGCTAGATCGGACGAGAATTCGAGTGCAGCACGATAGGCTAAATATTGTGAATTCTGTTGGGTCAGTGCTGCTGTAGCGGGGTGTTGTTGTTGTACAGGTATGGGTATGGGTGTTCGGTTGTTGGTGTTGGTGTTTGTGTAAGAGGATTGTTGTATCGATATTGGTGGTTCAACAGGAGCAACTTTCATTTTGTTTTTCTTATATAAAAAAAATTTGAATGAACCAAGCAACGTCTCAGATGCCCCAAGTTTCGTTGGCGGAACAGAAGTCGTCAATGCTCCTTGGTAATTACTTGTACCCGTGTGGACATGTACCTACGCGTACACAAGTGTTTGCAAATTGGTTCGCAATTCGTCAGCAAGCAACAAAAACCAACCTGAACCAGGACAGGTCAGGTGCCACTTCTCCCGTGTGAATCAAAAATTTCCTCTCACCTTTAACTACTTGTTTGCCTCTTTCCTTTGAAAGTTCAACTGGACCCTGTATTACTCTGCTGGAAATGGAAAACTAAAAACACAAAATCTTTTTGAATTCTTGAAAAACTTTTTACTTTCAAAATTCATATGCCCCCTCGGAACCCGTTAATATACATGTAAGTTTTAAATATTAACGGAAAAAAATTATTTTCAGATTTTCATTTTTAACTGTCCGCATGTAGAAGGGGCATTTTCATGCGGACAGCAATTTTTGAAGGGGGCATAATTAATTTTTGTCTTTGATATATATATTAAACTTGAGTTTTACATCTACTGTAGCGGGCATATGGTCGAGCGAGTGCCCTCACCACACATACATGTACAGTTAGTTGTACATACACATGTATGTATGTGTACACATACATGTATGTATGTAGTACCGGGTACACAGGTACTCATCACATCACGATCACATCTCAATACATGTACGTCAAAACTGCTTCTGTTGAATCATCGTGTGTACTGTACCACTTTTCATTGTATTTTAAAACATTTGAAACATAAGATATTTGCAAAGATATTAATACCCGGCGGTACCCGTAGATTATATATGTTTATATTTTACCCTCGTTCAACCTCGAGAACTGATCTAGATCTACGGTACAGTACCGATTGCGAAACCAGTATTAATAAAACAAACAAACAGTAGTAAACTATTTATGCACTTGCAACAAAGACTGGTGTTTTTGCACGCCTGCGTGTGGATCTTCTTCGGCCACCAACGGCTGAAACAATTGAACAAGAACAAATAGAAAGGATTCAAGAGCGAGGAAGAGTGAGGAAGAGTGAGGAAGAGTGAGGAAGAGTGAGAAAAAGAGAGAGAAAGAGAGAGAAAGAGAGAAAAAGAGAGAAGTGACAAGAGAGAAACACGTTGGAAGGGAAGGGGGAGGAAGAAAGGAAAGGCCACTACATAGAATTCAACTTACTGACGGAACCCTTTGCAGAACTTGTTTTCTTGCTCTTCGCACTTGTTTTGGTGTTTGCATTGGTGGTAAGTTTGCCCGACGCAACAAGAACGAGAGCAAGGCAGACAAAGGCAGCCACAACGACAGCGGCAGTTTGGTCTTGGTGAACCACAAAGAAAAGAGTGCACCAAGGAAACGAACGAGAAACAAGGGAATATAGAGATGGTAAGAGAATGGTTGTTGGTTGTTGTTGGTCGTCTGAGTAATGTGAAGAGAGAATTGACGAAGTAGTTCTAGGAGCGCGCGGTGCCTGTGGCCTGTGGCCTAAACACTGGTATCAGATGGGAAGAAAAGGCTCTCGGCGCATTTTGATGCCCGAACGAGGATCCATCGTTCGGGAGGACAGAAGTGTGGTGGCCATAGAAATGAGGAAAGTGGTTGCCATAGAAAATGTCTCTACATGGAGGACCAACGAGGAGGTTTTGTCCTTACTCTCTTCCAGTAAGGTGTTAATTGTGTCCATGTCTATTACTATGGATTTTTAAATTAGACGAGTTCCTGGTTTTGCCAGATTTCGAATTCTCCAGGAACCAAATTAAATCTCGCACAGTTCGAAGTGGTCACAGCAGCAGAGCAGTGGTGTCGAGGGTAAGATATGAGGAGGACAACGGACATAAAAGAATTCATTGACACGAGCAGCAGTAACGAGCAGCAGTAAAACTACAACAACTGACTTTCCGTGTTGTTGTTGTTGTAACTTACTGTACTGCCATGCACAGTGGGCATGTGTTTTTGCTGTTGGTGAGGCCATTCTAAATTCTTGCAACGACAGTTAACTAAGTAGGATTTCACAAATGTTTTCAGACGACGACGACGATTGGGGAGGTGATTCCGACGAAGATTTAGATGCCCGGTACGGCATTGGTACGGGTGCCGATGATTTTGAAGAAAGCAACGACATGTTTGAACGAACGAGTGCGTTGAAACCTGTGAAAAACGACACCAACCCAACAACGTCAATCATTCAAGCCCCCACAAGTCCAACACCTCGGTCGGTAACCCACCCATCCTTGTCCAGCCATGACGTGGGGAAGCAATCGACCGCCGACGGCGATCGCAACAAGACGCCAAACGGCAGTGGCAACAACAATTCTAAAAAAGAAGTGGAGTATCGTGTGATCAGCACAACGGATGTGTTGCACGAACAAAACGAATTGATTGTAGCCGTCTCGGACGTCTTGCAAGTGCCACGTTCCGCTTCCTTGGCAATGTTGTTGTGGTCCGGTTGGAGCAAGGAGCGGCTGCTGGAAAAATACATGGGAGGCGACAAAGCGGCACAGGACGTTTGTCGAGACGCTGGTATTACGGAATTGATCCATGTCTCTCGAAACCAAAAAAAAATATTGCCCTCGCCCAGAGGAAGCTCTTTGAAATGCAACATATGTTACGATGAGTTGGATGCAACTGAAATGTCGGGGTTGTCCTGTGACCATCGTTTTTGTCGGGAATGTTGGAATTCCTACTTGCACAACCGTGTGCAGGAAGGTTCCACTTCCATCTTTACTTGTTGTCCAATGGAAAAATGTACAGAAATGTGTACGGAAGACATGTTTCAAAGATTTGGTGGAGCTGCTGAATTTTTAGTCTACCGTAAATTTTTAGCGGAATCGTACGTTGACATTAACAGTCGCATTCGTTGGTGTTCGGGTAAAAATTGTGAAAAAGCCATTGTTGCTGAAAACGGTGGGGTTCGTGATGTGAAATGTGTCTGTGGCACTGAATTTTGTTTTCGTTGTTCCGAAGAAGCACATTTTCCATTGACGTGTCGTGAAAGAGAAGAATGGGTTGAACGATGTGATTTAGAATCGGGTGCCGCCAATTGGATATTGGAAAATACTAAAAAATGCCCCAAATGTGCCACACGCATTGAAAAGAATTCAGGGTGCAATAAAATTTCTTGCAATTCACCCGGATGCGGTCATCATTTTTGTTGGATTTGTTTAGGACCATGGGCGGAACATGGCAACAATAATTTTTATGGGTGCAATAAATTCATCAAACAAAAGAAAACAAAGAAAGGAAAAGAAAACCGTGCCCAAACAGACAACGGTAAAAGGAACGAAGATGGCAGCAGTGAAAACGATCGATTCTTGCATTATTTCAAAAGATACACGGTGCATTCCAAAGCACAAGAATTTTCTGAAAAATATTTGTTAAAAGCCAAAGATCGTTTAAGAGTGTTGTTGAAAAATAACAATAAACGTAACACGTCGGTGTTGTCGCAACACATTGATTCTGGTGCGTTTTACATTGATGCCGCTCGCACCGTCGTACGTTGCCGTCGTTTGTTGAAATATTCCTATGCTTTTGCGTACGGTTTGTCTGAAAAAATGGAAGAAGATCAAAGAACCGGTGGTGGTGGCAACAGCAGCAGTCAAGCAATGGAAGTGTTCACGTACATGCAAAGTAATTTAGAAAGCAATACGGAAGCATTGAGTGAAATGAGTGAAAAACCTATTGAAGAGATTGACCGTGACACCATGTTGAATTTTGTCGCTTGTACAAATACTTTGGTGGACAATTTGAGAAAAGGAATTCAAAGTGGATTGGCTTCTTCGGCCTACACCCGTATATTAAGGTTCAGCAAGTAGCTGCTGTTTTATTTTGAAAATAAAGTGTACTGTTCGTAATTATAGAAGGTATACACATTCAGCATTCAGGCATAGTCATAGTTGTAAAATTCAAAATACTTATTTTCAATCTTTCATCACTTTCATCTTTCGTATTCTTACAACAACATGTTTTGAGATTGAGATGTTTAGATGTTTTGCAGATTATTTTGCCAATTTGCAGGCACCTACTTCTACACACCGCAACCTCTGTCAATTCGTTTCGGTCTCCATTTCAATCTGTTCCAACACTGTTGTAAATGCAACAGCCATATCTTCCGAGACTTTTTTCCACACTTCACTTCCCAATTCTGCTTCGTGTTTTGCTTTAATTGTATCTCTGGCACTGTCAAATTGATTGCCATCGACACCAATGCCAATCAATGTTTTACGCAATGCACTCAATTTATCCAAGGGTGTCATAATTCTACCTTTCGACAGAGCAACAGGAGCCGAAGGATTTGCAGCTTCTTCTCCCGTCTCATCCAGTCTTTTCGGTGTGTATTCGTTGGACTCTTGTGCTTTTGCACGTACATCTGACCCCCCCAATGCAGATTTTACTCCACCCTGCGTTGTGCAACGACCAGTAGCACAACCAGGTATCGCCATGAATGTTTCCCAATCGTACGCTTTCTTTCCTGGACAACACGACCAATACTTTGCTGTTTCATGAAAGATAGGGGCACTTTTGTGGTAACAACAAAAGGAATCATGGTTTTCACTTTCGCGATATTTTTTTTGACAACCAAGATTTCGACAAGTCACCAACGGGTCATTGGGATCTTCTACCGGTTTATTGGCTGCAGCCACTCGTTTTTTTTCTACTTCTGCTTCTGCAATGGTTGGACTTGGACCAGTGACCAAGTTGACAGTGGCACGATCGGGTATTTTCTTTTGAACGATGTCGTCGCTGCACAGGACAGTGCCGTCTTGCAATTCTAAATGAAAGTCGTTGCCATTGATGGGTGTGTCTGGATTTTTAGAATTGAATTGATCAACAATGGTTTCTTTTAATTTTTCCGTCGTGCCACTCAACCATTTTTTGGGCAATTTGACTTTGATTGTTAATTTCTCTTGGTATGACAAGACGACCCGCATCCTACTAGGAACTACCGGTGTTTGTTTGGTTTGTCACTCTCCGAGGTCGAAGGGGGACGAGGGCGCCGGGTCTTCAAAATTTGATCCAGGTGATCAGGGATAAATTCCTCTTCCGTTGAGCATTCAGCCGCCCGTGATCACAAGAGTATGGTCGTGCGTGTTCATGCTGCCTCCCTGGTATAACAGTGGCTCAAACCCACTCGTTTTCAATCCATACCCGAACTATGGAGAAGTTGAGACATCCTCAAAACAAAATGTTCGCACCATTGTCCGCACAACTTCAATCTCCCAAAAATCGTCCTTCCTTGGCACCTCCCCCCCCTTCCTTGGCCAAACAACACGTCCTGGACCATCAAAAACATCATCAACAAAGACGTCAAAGAAATCAAAAGTGTAGGAAAAAATTAAATCACAAACGGAAAAAACAGTTCAAAAGTTCAAATCCTGCAACGAGGAACGAGACCAAAAGACTGCTGAACAATGACCAAGGAGTGGAATCGGCTGCGCAATTGGCCTATCGACGATCTCGGATGTTGCAAGAGGAAAGCCATTTGGACGATGCTATCCATGAAAGAATGTTAGTACTCTCAAAAGTCTTGCCGGCTGAATTGTTGCAAGGAAGTGCGTTGGCCCAATCTTTTCTTCAATCCAATGGTATAAATGTCTTGAACAAGATTGCGGATCGTTTATTGAATGCTTTGAAAAGAGACGCGTGGAACATTTGGCTCGCATCTACGGTCGAACAACGAGAAAAAGAATTGGCGGCGCGATTGGCCATGTTTTCACAGCAAGGTGGCATGAGAAAATTAAAACGACTGTTTGGATCAGCAATGCAGGAAAGAACGATAAGAATGTGGAACATTTGGAGGAAATCCACTGTCGTGCTACGTCATATAGAACAACTGCCCAACGCCATACGAATTCAAAGTTGCATGCGAATGTTTTTAGTACGAAATTGGTTGAGCAAAGCGACTCGGTCGTGTTTGATGTTTCAACAATTATGGCGTACCCATGCATCTCGACAAATAATAAGAGCAATGATGGAGCATCGTCTGCGTGAAAACACAGTGTTGAAAATTCAAAGGAGATGGCGTGAAAGATGTGCTTGGCGCGAAGTGCAACAAATGAGAATGAATGCATTGAAAAAACAAATGAACAGTATGGCAGGTGGAAGAAACAGTGCAGAATTAAACAATGCAAATCGAAAGAATCGTAAAACTGTAGCTTTGCTCGGTGGTGAAGCAGAAGATGTTTACGACAAAGAACAACAATTGGCCTCTTTTTCCAATTCTATTACAGACGCATTGGAGAAAGAAGCAGAAGAGTTAATGGCATTGGCAATGACGGGGCATATATCAATGGAAGAAGTCAAACGAAGATTGCAAGACATCGACAATAGAATGAACGCATATAAAAACAAAAGTTATACCAGTGCCATTGCCATACAAAACATATATCGACGCTACATTTCCAAATGCCATTTTTTGATACGAATGAGAAATATAAAATGTGCTACCTCTATACAAGCTGGATATCGTGGTTATTGTGGTCGTCGTTATGCCTCGGCCACGTTGTCCATTCATTTGGCGCTAATTGAAGCAACCAGGCACAGTGCAAGTTTTGCAATCACATCCACCTGGCGTACGTATCGTGTACGAAAAATGCAAAAAGAAGCTTTGTTGACGTTGGTCAATATCATCCAAGAAACACAAAGAAATGTAGCTTGTATTAAAATACAAGATGCTTTTCGGGAACAACAATTGAATCAATTGTTGATCAACATGGAATTAGAAATGACCAATGCTTTTGAATATGCTGCTGTTGTGATTCAAAAAACAATTCGTGGTCATCAACATTATAACTATTGCAAATATTATAAAATATGTGACACATCAGTACGTGTTATCCAACGAATGTTTTATTGTTATCGTGCTAAAGGATTGGGTAAAAAGATTGTTTGGGCTGGCGATCTTTTGACAAGATGGTCTCGATCTCGGTTGTATCATATGAAATTGAATACATTGCGTCGACGTGTATTGCATCGTTGGGCCCGACGACGACATTTAATACTTCGAAGAATCATGTCCAGTTGGCCTGGATGGGCAAGTGTGGGTGCAAGACGGGATCGTGTGATTAAACACGGTCAAGCTGTACGCCATTACAAATTGCACATAAAATCAAAAATAATATTGCATCTTCAAACATTTGTAGCATTGCAACATCAATTGAAATTATTGTATGCCAAAGCTTACAAATGGTGGAAAAAAAGTTTACTTGCAAAAGCTTTTCGTACGTACAAGGCAAATGTGTTGGAGATATTGAATCATAAAAGATTGTTGTTGCATGCTATTGGATGGTGGAATAAAAGATCAATGGTGAAAGGATTCATGCAATTCAAATTGTATTACGAATGGCGTCTGTTTCGAAAAAATCAATACAAAGAAGCATTTGAACGGTACAATGCTTTGTTAAAAAAAAGAGTCGTTTTACAATTGGTTGAATCAGTCAAAGAAAAAAAAAGACAAATAATGAAAGCGGCACAATGGTTTTTTGCAACACAACAACGACAATCGTGGATTCAATGGAAAAAATATTTGGCCCATCGAGTAGCACACCATGAACAAATGAAAAAGGGAATTGATCATGCAAATGACGCGCGGCAATGGTATCGTGAAATGAAAGGATTGAAACGATGGATGCGATGGTTGAAAGACAGACAATTTCGAAAACAACAAATAGAAAATGCTGTGCGTTTATGGAGCAACCAGAAAATTAGTAAAGTTTATCGAACGTGGTTATTGTTTGTGAAATTAGAAAAGGGCAAACGATTGGCAATAGAGTATTACAACGAAAAACATCGCACCTTGTGTGTGCAACATTGGCACGATTGGAGTGTTCATAAAAAAATATGGCGTAAAAAAATGGTGGTGTTGAATAAAAAAGCCATGAAGTATTGGAAAAGCAGAAAAGCAGCACCACCCTTTTTGAAATGGAAAGCATTGTGGTCTCAAGCAAACAAAGATCGCTTAGAAAGAGAGAAATATGCGCGCATTGTATTGCAAAGAGTTGGACGTGGTTTGTTGGGACGCAAAAAAGCAAAAATAAAAAGGTAAAAAGAGCAAAAAACTATTTGTTGTGTTGTGTTTTTTTATTTTTTCCCGTGTGGTGCCCTGATTCTTTTCTTTATTTTTTTATTCTATTTTTCAATCTTTCTGTCTGTTCTCAGAAAAGTGAATGAGATGATGCGACCTTTAAGAATAGCAAGAGAAGAAGAAGTAACCTATGTCGATGCAAACGAATTGTTACTTCAACGGGGACAACATGAATGGTTAGCAATTATGTATTACAGTGATTTCATTATGGATGGTGCTTCGATTGAGAGTCAAAATTATACATTGATGACCTCTGCCTTTTCGGGTGCTGCGATTGATATGAAAAACAATTGGCCTGTTGTGGTTTCCCTCAAAGCCAATGCCATGAGCAGTTATGATACAGAACCACCGACTAATGTGTATGGTTTCAAATGGGGTCGAGGAGACAGTTTGATGTTAGGACCCTCGGAAAAATTACCACAACATTTACCAGTCTTAAGGTTGTGGTGGCAAGGTAATCTATGTACTGATTGATGTATTGAGATCTTCAATGATATTTGTACTCATTCTTTTCTCTTCCCGTTCTGTTTTTTTTGCTCTTTTTTCTGTGTCGATACCAACAGGAAA
>Ga0115007_10002580_pt1 | contig 11079 bp, 17 predicted proteins | sample ArcOceMetagenome_2_FD_87166 | JGI IMG/M metagenome (GOLD analysis project Ga0115007, IMG submission 87166) | Marine eukaryotic phytoplankton communities from Arctic Ocean - Arctic Ocean ARC135M Metagenome | ecosystem: Environmental > Aquatic > Marine > Oceanic | place: Arctic Ocean | collected...
AATATAAATAATATAAATAATATAAATTGATATTTTTTTATATGTTTTCGATAGAAAACATATAAAAAAATATGGCTTGGTATGAAGAACAAGAAATATCATTTGAAGATGCGAGAAAATCAGTAAAAAAACGCTTAAAAAACGAAAAAATGTCACATTGGATATTAGAACAATGCTTGCAAGACGAATATAAACAATACAATAGCTTTGGTTCATATCGAGGATTTTATACGTTCGTGGAACCTTCCATATTAAAAGTAGCGCGGAGAAAAAACGAAATAGCTAGAAGAAAATTAGCATTACAAACTTTAAGAAGAGCAATCCCATTGAAAGTATGGATAAATTCTATTTTATATAGACCACCGTCAAAAAACAATCATGCTACTCGTTATGAAGAAATAAAAGCTAATTTCGAAGCCCATCAAAAAATCCTACTCGTTATGAAAAAGGAAAAGATTAATTTCGAAAGCCAATAAATTTTATCCAATTTTATCTAATATTTTTTATTTTTTTATATTTTAATATAACTTGTGCCACTCTAGTCATAGGAATACCCAAATACCCTGCTGTAGCCTTTATGCCTCGAGAATTGCGAAAAAAAGTTGATATTATTAGAGAATCACTGACCATATTAATATAAATTATTGTTTAAAATTTAAATACTTTTAGTGACAATATTTTTCCGAAGAAATAGTTGTGTTTCCAAAAAATGGTTGTGTTTCCAAAAAATAGTTGTATTTCGTTATATATATATTTTTTATATAAAATATATATATTTTTTATATAAAATATATATATAGTATGAAAAAAAAAAATAATATAAAAAAACTATTGCAAAATGTTTTGTTTATTTTTCTAATTTATTTTACAATTAAGCATATTTATTTATTATATTTAAAAAATACCGAAAATTTCATGGACCAGGCAGAGATATACAATACATGTAAAAGCAACTGTACAGAAACAACAGCAACAGAAAAAAAAGGTCTAAATGGAGAGATAATAACAATAACTACGAAGAAAAAGAAAAATGACTACCGCCAATGTTTTAATAAATGCCGAACGCCCCTAGTTGACGCGAACAACCTGGAAATTAAACAAATGAAGCCAATATTTAAAAGAATAATGGGTGACTTTATGAAGCATGTTTTTCGATTTTAAAAATATTTTCATTAAATTATACCTTTAATGAAATTTTTCAACAAATTATGAAGTTCTTTGGTGCATAATTCCAGCAGCACCACAATCATAGTGAATATATTTTTTATTTAACCAGGGTTTTACAGACAAATCCAGAACATTATCATCAACAATATAACCCATGATTTTGTTAATGATATCTTGATTCTCAAAAGGAACCGCCCCGTTTTGTTTAATAATAGAATCGACAAATCTGCTTATGGAATCATATGAAAAACCATTAAATTGCAACATTTTATTTCCGCGATAAATAAATTTTGAACACCATTGACATCTATGCAATTTGCTATTACAAATATAAAATGTCATAGACATATTTTATTGTTATTAATTATATTGTTATTAAATTAATAACAATATTTCAATTTAAATTACCCAGATGTAATATTAAATAAATATTTCTTGGCAGCATCGCACAAAGAACCGGTAAACGTAACACCTTTTTTTCGCAACAAATAATCTTTAATAAGTCGTTTATTCGAAGAAAATTTAAAAAAATCATATTCTTGCGGTTCTATTTTATTATTGTATATGGCGCTTTCATATTTTATATTCCAATCAAAAAATTTAGAACCATAACCATTAATTTCTTGTAATTTTAAAATATGTTCCATTTCATAATTTTCCAAAACACACACATTTTGCAAAAAATGTCTGGAGAGATTTTTGGAAAATTCATTAGCAGCAACAGTAATAGACTTTTTTGATATAATTTTATCAAAAGAATTATATGAATCATTTTTAATCCAGTATGTATTAAATTTTAAAATTTCCTTGTTCTGCGCCTTTTTGTCTATAACACCTGTAACAACAATATTACTTTCACTATTAAAATCATCATGACAACCGTAACAATCTTCATACCCATAGTAACTATTATTACCTATATTAGAATAATTCTCTCCATCACTAACAATCTTATCAATTATCTCATTGAGAATATTTTCAACATCATTATTATCATTATTATCATTATTATCATTATTATCATTATTATCATTATTATTTTCTTCGTCAGAGTTATCATCGAAAACAACGTCAACTTCTTCAATATCATCCAATAAGGTTCTTTTGGTGTAGGCTAAAACCGATTTATTTTGGACAATGGTGTTATGATTATGCCACGCTAAATAAATTTCACTATCTGGGCAAGAAGGAAATGTGACATTAAATGTGCTTTCGCCAAAATTAGATAAATCAAAAACATCTTTTTCGGAGCCATATGAAATTTTATCATTAACTTTTAAAATAAAACATGGTATATATTTTTTCCAATGTAACATTTTAGCCAATACAACATCATTTTTACAAAAAGTATGACAATTATCATTTGTAATAATATTTGAGGATAAGTCTCGAAAACATTTCAGGGAAACATTATTGAATACTTTAGAACGAGATACCAAACAATAACCATGTAAACAAGAAAATATATCTATTTTATTGATGTCATAATATTTTGGATATTTAAATAAATCTTGCTTATTTACCCATATATTTGTGTTACCATCATAAATATTTAAATTATTGGAATCATATAATGAAAAATTATTATAATTTGAACAATTGGTATCAATATCATAATTTTTAATTTCATAAACCTCCTTTTTATTGCCAATAAATTTAAAAGAATTTCCTTCACATTCAGACTCCAAAATATTAGGTAATCTTTCACGGCTTATTTTTTTTTCATATTTAATTTTTGATTCCTTATATTTTTTTTTTTGTACAAACATTTAATAAAATAATATAACATTATTATTTTATTATTTTAATTATTTTAATTATTTTAATTAACGTTTTTTTCTTTTAAGTTTTTTCTTTTTACGGGTGGATTTTCTTCTACCACGTTTTCGCCTTCTAGTTTTTCCAACAACACTAGAAACAACTTTATTGGCAACACCTTTAATGGTATCAAGCGTCCAAATAGACAGTTTTCCGGCACCACTTAATGCGGAAGTAATAATTTTACCACTCGAATCTACTAATTTATCTGCGGTTGTTGTAATAATAACCAAACCTTTCCCAGTTTGAACAAAAACGTAAGCGAATAAACCACCCGCTAAAGGAATTCTAGTAACAAATTTACCTAATTTTTTTAATATTTTTTGAGATTTTTTTCCTACATTTCCAACAACGTTAGAACTAGTAACGCCAGAAACCAAAGAATTAATCAATGAAACTAAACCTTTAATACTTTTTTTACTTTGTTTAATCATTATATATAAACGCAAGAAAAAAACATTGAAAAGAAAAATTTACAATTAAATAAAATAAAAAATATATATATGAATATATTCAATGCGTTAATGTTAATGGGAAAGGTAGTAATATTAATATCAATTATAATAATTTTTAGTATTGTTAATATTAAACAAAAACAATTGGATAAAAAAAAAAAATATAATAATAAACCGGAAGATGAAGATTTTTCAATTTTAGAAGGTTATACTAATAAAATGAAAGAAACTGCCAATTCGGGATATTTTGACGGGACATGTAAAATTAAAATGAGCAAGCCAATATATTTTTTTTTTAAACTTTTAGGATATTTATTATATGGTTTAAATTGGTTATGGGTTAATTTACTTAAAGATCCACTATCGCAATTATTGGAAAAAGCAATGGGTAAATATTATGTATATGTTCAAAAAACATTTTTATTGATATTTAAATTTTACAAATTAATAATAAAATACTCATTTAAAATAATAAGATTAACTTTTAAAATTATTTATAATATTATAGATATACTTTTTAGAATTTTATTCAGAATATTACCAACAATTTTAAAAGATATATTAGCATATATTTTAGCTGTACCCTTTTTAATATTTTCACCTTTATATGAATTTTTCGCTAAATTTGGTAAATATTTTGCTTTTATATGTTGGAGCGATACGGGTTTTTATTATGATTTAACGTTATTTCTTGGCTTAACAACATTAGCGGTAACAGAAATAGATATCGATGAATTAGAAAAAAGTGCAACAGTGGAAGAAGATATAAAAATAAGTAGTACAAATAGAAAAAAAGAAGTTGAAAATTCAAAAGACGAATTAAAAGAAGATGGTGAAGAATTAAAAGAAGATGCTGAAGATTTTTAAAAAAACAAGTTTATTATTAACTTAAATAATATAATTATTATTATATACTTTTTATAATAATGAACAAAATTAAAGAAATAGATAAAAAAATAGAAGAAAACACTGAAAAGAAAATGACAAATTTATTTAAAAAAGTGAATTTAACGGCTTTAAATTTAAAACAAAATTTTATAGAAAATAATAGTTTAATTGATAAGAATATGAAAGATAAAATAGAAAAACACGAGGATTTTCGTTCATACAATTTGATGAATATAAAGAACTTTAAATACAAAAATTCCATTTATGGCTTGGTTCATGTTCAACTTAAATATTTTATAAAAAAAAACAATTATGATTTTTATATGAAAAAGGTTGAAGAAACAACAGATATAGCAATTAATATTAGTAAGAAATATAGCAACGATGAAAAGGTATTCGTATTTCTTGATTTATCCGGTATAACGCAAAAAAACTTTAGCAGAAAATTTATTAAATTACTTTTTAATAAATTAAACTTACAGTATGAAAATAAATTAGAACTATGTTTTTTATATGGTAATATAAGATTCATCAAAATTTTCTGGCCATTTGTTAAGATATTTTTAGACAAAGAAACAAAAGAAAAAATAGTATTATTGAATTAATGGTTTATAAATTAATAAAATAATTATATATTTTATATGAGTAAAAATATTGAATTGGATGTAAAAGAAATAGAGGAAAGCAAACAAGAAACTTCAAAAGCAAAAGCAAAAGCAAAAGCAAAAGCAAAAGCAAAAGCAAAAGCAGATGCTAAAGCGAAAGCAAAAGCAGATGCTAAAGCAAAAGCAGATGCTAAAGCAAAAGCAGATGCTAAAGCGGCAGCCGATGCCAAAGCGGCAGCCAAAGCAGAAGCAGATGCTAAAGCAGAAGCCGATGCCAAAGCGGCAGCCAAAACAGAAGCCGATGCCAAAGCGGCAGCCAAAGCAGAAGCAGATGCCAAAGCGGCAGCTGACAAAGCAGAAGCCGATGCCAAAGCGGCAGCTGACAAAGCAGTAGCTGACAAAGCAGTAGCTGACAAAGCAGTAGCTGACAAAGCAGTAGCTGACAAAGCAGTAGCCAAAGCGGAAGAAGAAAAGAAATTAAAATTATGGATAGAAAAAGAAAAAGAAAATGAAAAAGAACTTTCAACTTTAATGATTGCGAATGAAAGAAATATAGAACAGTCAGACAAAATTATGAAAGAAACCGTAATAATAAATAAAATAAATTCTAATATGAGCAAAATAATAAAAAAAGAAAAAAAAACGGTTATATTAAAAACAAGGAAAACAGTATTAAAAAATTCATTTCAAATGAAATTATTTTGAAATTATTTTAAAATTATTATTAAATTGATTTTATTTTATTTTAATAAATAAAATAAAAAAAGATAAAATGCAGACAATCACACAAAACCCAAAAAATATTTATAATGAATTTAATGGTGACATTGGGAAAGAATGTCAAAAAGATTGGAAGTTGGTAGAGTATGAAGGAAAGTTGTATTTCTCAAATCCAAAATACAAAACAAAAAGATTTAATATTGGTGTAATTTTTGATAAAAAGAACCCAAAAATCAAAAGAAACATGTATCCAATTTCTAGCTACGAAAACGACCCCCATGAAATTTGTTTTAATATTAATTATACAGGTAGTTGTGCCGAATTAATTCCAAATAAATTTCAAGAATTATCGAACACACGTAATAGAAAAAGAGTTGAAAAATATGTCTCTTATAGAGAAGCCCGTGAAAAAACAAAGAAAGAATACGACATTTTAAATCCACCAAAAATCCACAAAAATCCCCACGTTAAAAATTTATAATGCTATTTGCTAATAATTTACTACCTTTTATAGAAGGTTCGATACCATTTGTAAAATGTTTTTTTTTATATAATATTTTACTGATATCTAAAAATTTAAAGTTATTTTTTTTGGAAAATTTTAATAATTTTTTATTCCATATTTTAATAATTTCATGGAATTTTATATACATTTCATCTTTTGGAAAATAAATGTTTAATAAAATTAAATTAAAATTGTATTTTTTTTTAATAAAATGTACCAAATTTTTATATTTTGAAAAAACTTGATTAATATGAGATAAATCATTAATATTTGTATTTTGATATTTATAAATTTCTAATAAATCGTTACCACCCACCGATAAAAAAATAAAGGTATTTTTATTATTTAGTTTTTCAGGTATATTATTTAATTGAGATTTTATATCATTAATAATTGATTCATCTTTTGCTAAAATAAGAGTTTTTTTATGAGTTTTTTTAATATTAGACCCAACTGTATGAGTTTGTTCAACGTAATTACTATTTTCCAACATACTATCTCCAATTAGAACTATATCAAGATTGTTTGTAAGAGCTTCGATGTTGTTAGTAAGCGTTTCAATTATATTTTTTTTTTGATGTTTAAATAAAAAATAAATTATTAATAATAATAAAATAATTGGATAGTAGATAGAATACATTTTATATATAATAAGTTAAGAACATTTTTAAACAAAATTTTGAGAATTATATTGAGAATTATATTGAGAATTATATTGAGACATCAGATAATTCTCCATCACTATCAATATTTTTCTTTTTTTTTTCTAAATTATTTAATTTCCACAAACCTTTTGTAAACCCCTGAAACCATGGTGAATTTGAACATGCTTCGAAATGAATTTTTCTTTCATTGTTTTCTATTTCGGGATTATCATTAAAACCGAAAACATAACCTTCTGTATATTCAATTTGTTGAGTTAACGTAATTTGTCGTTGTAAATTTTGTTTATTCCAGAAAGATAATTCCTTGTTTTCTTTTTGTAAATCACGACATCTTTTGGATAAAACAACCGAATCTTGTTGAAGGATTTGAGAAAGACGTCTCTCATTTGTAATTTCTGCATTTAAATCATTGCCCTCATACCATTTTTCTAACGATATGAAATTTCTTCTACACATAGGACAATTATAAGCTTGCTTCATCCATTTAAAGAAACAGGTTTTACAATATACATGATTACACATAGTATTAACAATATTATCAAGTTTTAATTCTTTGTAGCAAACAGAACAAGACATATTATCTTCAGAATATATCTCTTCAAGATTCAGGGAACGTTCTTCTGGTTCATTGGGTTCATTGGGTTCATCTGGTTCGTCAACTTCTCCTTCTTCAAGTTCTTCGTCAACCTGTTCTTCGTCTTGTTCAACAACGGGTTCGTCTTGTTCAACAACGGGTTCGTCTTGTTCGTCAATATTATCAATTAATGCTGCCACAGCTTCAAGTAATTCTTCTTCCGAAGAAGTTTCACCTGGAACATAACCGGCAGAGTCAACTTCAAGTAACATTTGATTCCATTGTGTTTCATTAAGAGACATTTTAAGCTTTAAAAGTTTTTACGTTTTAAGTTTTTAAAGTTTTATTACACTTTTTTTGTTATAAAAAGATAAGTAAAAATTATTTTCAATTTAATAATGTTAAATTGAATTATTTAACGTTGATAAATAAGAAATATAAAAAAATGACAACATTTGAAATTAAATGGCTTGAAAATAATTCAGTGAATTATGAAAGATTTAATAGTATTGTGAAAGAACATCCTAATGGAATTACAAGTAAAGAATTAGTTACAATTTATAATACAAGGGAAGAAATTAAAGAAAAATTACGTAAAGATGACCCTATGACATTAGATACATTTAATTACATGATTAAAAATGTACAGAGGGCAAAAAATACATTTTATAACGTTATAAAATTTATTTATGACAAAAAAACAAAAAAATGGCTAACAATAAATGAAAGTAATAATGAAGAAATCATTAGATTAAAGCGAGAAAATGAAAGATTAAAAGAATCTTTAAATAATATTACAACCGTCGAAGACTGGTAGTCCATTGATTATGCGAAGAATTTGTATTTGAACCACGAACACCTGCTGCAGGAAAATCGCGAGTATCAACTAAATTTTCACCTGTCCCATACCCAATAGGTCTATTTAAATTATCTCCACTTTTTTCTTCACTCCTAATTAATTTCATAGAGAGATTTTTATTTTTATTTTGGAGATAAAAATACATTTTATTAATATCTTTTAAATCATAAATGATATTATCTACCTTTTTACTGAAACTCATATATAAAGTAATTAAAGAATAGGTTTAATTTAAATTTTATTTAATGTTTTAAAAACATGTTTTAAAAACATTAAAATTTAGACGAACTCTGCTAATTTGATAGGATTAAAAATGCCCCCAATGGGGGGACCATACTTCTCAACATAAAAGACATAACGAAGGTCGATACTGGCAGACGTAGTAATATCAATCATTATTCCTGTATTTTGCGTGATTAATTTAGGTTTCAACTCATTTCGTATCTGGTCTGCTATAATAGCAACTTGAACTTTTAAATCATCATTATCTAAATATAATAATAAACCGCGATTAACAACACCTAAAGTTGAAAGTGCGAAGGAAGAAATAAGTTCTTCATCATTCCAATCATTTTGGTTTGTATTTACGGCGGGTGTAAAATCACCGAAATCATTAATCGTATTTATGTAAAGTGTTGAATTAATATTTGTTTGAACTGTACCAGAAATGTCATCAATTGTAAAAGGATTAACATAATTAATAAGCATATCCCTCAACTTGGTTGCTAAAATAGAAGAAATTCCACCACCACTACCACCACCAAATGCACCACCTATTACAATACTGACAACGCCGCCGGAACTACTATTTGTTGTATTGTGTAATTTAATAGCACCTAAAGGTTGATCCCCGCCAGTATCAATTTCATTTTGAGTTAAGGTTTGTTTAATACCATTATTATTTATACCTTCGCCCATAATACTTCCAAAAATATTGGCAGTAATCATATTATAATAAATGAATATCAAAAAAAATTCAATAGAAACTAAATTAGAACCTCCTAATTTCGAACCCTCTAATTTATAACCATACCAAAGTTATTTTCCATTTTGTATTGGTTAATAATAGACATATATTTATCAATTCGTTCTGCTAATTTTTTGTTTTTCTTTTCTAAAAAATCAATTTTTCTATGTTGTCTTAATACTTTATAAGATAAAGAGGAAGAATTTTTTTGTTTAAGTTTATTTATAGTACCTTCTTCTTGAAATCGCAAATTATCAATGGAACTTTTACTGCTAAAAAAAGGTTCATTTAACAATTCTGTATGACTTAATCCTAAATAAGGTTTTAAATTAATGCTATAACTATTCTGGTGAACTAATTGTTCGGAAACCGAAATGGTTTTATCTTTTGGTAAAGGATTGACGAAATAATGCATTAATTTTAGTAAATCTTTATATTTAAAGTTGTCAAATGATAAATTTTCTTCTAAATAAGATTTCAAAATATGAAGGAAAAAAATAGTGAATTCTCCATAAAATTTATTTGTATCAGTATTTATAAAATTTTTGCTAAAATATTTTTCAAAAGTATTTTCATTTTCACCACACGATGAAATACAAATAATATCAATCATATCATCCTTCTTTTTTAAATAATCAATAGAAGTGTAATCTTTAATATTATATGAAAATTTCAAATCACACATTGTTCCAGAATTACAACAATCAAACATTATTAATAATTTACTTTTATAATCTTTTATTAAAGAATTAAACAAATCGTCTGAAATGTAACTTACTTGCCAATCTTGCGGTAAAAATATTTCATCCTTTTTATCTACTTCATCACCATCGCTATCAACAATAGTACTACCGTGGCCACTAAAATACATAAATAATAAATCTTGTGATGACAATTCTTGTGAAAATAATTTAATATGTTTTACAATGTTAAAAAAACTAGCATTTTCTTTTATTTTTGGGGAGTCGCTCAATATTATAATATCTTCTTCTTGATAGTTCAAATAATTAATTAGGAAATCCTTCACAATATTAACATCGTTTATTGGTGAACGTAATCTATATTTATTGCTAGTTAAATAATTAATACCGATTAATAAAGCCTTATTAACCATTATATATATATTTAATTTATACTTTTTTATTATTTTTTTTTAAATAATAAAAAGAAATCAGTTACCTATTTTTGTGAGAGGGAAATATTTCTTAATATCTTTTGCGAAATGTTTACCAAAATTACCGGATGGGTCAAAATAAGAGACCTTTTGTAAAAGATAATCGGAACATAATCCTGGTTTTTCATAAGGATACGTTATATTAGCAGCTGTATTAATACCAATATCTGCCTTATCATTAAAACCTAAACTAGTATGAAAACTGTTAGTTCCGTCGGGATTGGATTTTACATTTTTTCTACCAATGGAAGCAGCATCGCCCTTTTCATCGTATAATTGAAAATCGATGAAATTACTTCTAGCATCTTGAAATGTATTAACGCTAAAATTATCAGTCCCTTTTTCTAAATATGTATTAAAGCAATCTCTATTGTTTGAAATATCATTTCTTTTGCATTCATAAAAACCATTAACAGTATTCATAAAGCTTTCGTAATTTTTTGCATTTTTAATATTTCCATTTTTATCTAAACAAATATCGTTTGAGTTGGATACACCTTGAAAAATAGCCTTATTTCTTTTATTCTTTATTCTTTCACTTTGAGATAAAGGTTCGAAACTCTTTGTAAACATTGAATTCATCTATATTTAATTTATATATTATATGTTGCTCTCGCAACATATATAAATTAAATATGGGGTTCATAAGGGGTGTCCCCTTGGGTTCATAAGGGGTGTCCCC
>Ga0115007_10002581_pt1 | contig 11078 bp, 13 predicted proteins | sample ArcOceMetagenome_2_FD_87166 | JGI IMG/M metagenome (GOLD analysis project Ga0115007, IMG submission 87166) | Marine eukaryotic phytoplankton communities from Arctic Ocean - Arctic Ocean ARC135M Metagenome | ecosystem: Environmental > Aquatic > Marine > Oceanic | place: Arctic Ocean | collected...
TAACGGAAAGGAAATTAAAGAGATTCAATCTACCATTTCCGACAAAGATTCCATCACCAAGAAGTTGAAAGACTTACAGGATATGGAAAAACAACTTACAAATGCTCGTAAGAAAGCACTGAAAGAAGTTGAGTTTTATGAAGAGAATGACGAATGTCCAACATGTAAACAAGGGTTAGATGAAGAACACAAGGAAGAGCATCTCAAGTCAAAGACAAAGAAGGCAACGGAGATTGCATCAGCACTCCAACAAATTGAAACTGGAACTACCGATTCAACAAACAGACTCATCGAAATCAGTACCATCCAACACGACATTGATGACATCCAACGACAAATAGGATTGCATCAAACAGAAATCCTATCCAATCAAAAGTACATTCAAAAAATCAATGGTGAAATTGAGGGAATGAAAATTGAATCCACTAGTGGCACAGACGTACATGAACGTATTGCTAAAGGTGAAGATGAACTGGATGTCCTACATACCAAACACAAAAGCTTAGTTGACAAGACTCACTACTATGAGATTGCAACCATGTTGCTCAGAGACCAAGGTGTTAAAGAGAAGATTATTAAACAGTACGTTCCCATCATGAACAAACTTATTAATAAGTATCTAGCACAACTTGAGTTCTATGTTGGGTTCGAACTAGATGAATCCTTTGACGAAACAATCAAATCAAGATTCCGTGACGTATTCAAATACGAAAACTTTTCACAAGGTGAGAAGATGAGAATCGACCTTGCACTACTATTCACATGGAGAAGTGTTGCAAGAATGAAGAACAGTGTAAACACTAACTTGCTTATTCTAGATGAGGTATTCGACTCGTCACTAGACGTTACAGGAACAGATGAATTCTTAAAGCTATTAAATACCTTGACAGATGGAGTGAATGCATTCATAATTAGTCATAAAGGTGATACATTATACGATAAGTTCAGCAATGTATTGAGATTTGAGAAGCATAAAAATTTCTCTAGACTCGCAGACTAGCATAAATAGTTATATGAAATCATTTAACCAAGTAGTAAACGACGAGATAGACTTGACCATCAAAGTTGGTAACCGAGTCCACAATATCACTGAAAATGTTAATGTTGCATTGAATCTCGATGAGGGGTCTATTGGACTGGATGATTTATTCAAGAGAAAAAACAGAACAACATTCATCAACAGAGCAGAGAGTGGTGAGCTGGTAACCATGACTGGAGAAAAAATCTCCATCAAGGACAAATCTTTTTGGACACAACTCAAGAGTGACCTTCTTGCAGCTAATGATGAAGCTGACATTCCACACTTTGGAAAATCGGGAGGCCTCATCAAGAAAGCATTAGGTGTTACTGCAGGCAACATTGATAAGATTGCAAATGGTATGTCAACTCATACTGGTAAAAACCCATCAGGCGAAGACTGGGAATCTGTTATTGCATGTGCAGTTAATAGAATCAAAGGTCATAAGGATTGGATGACAGGGCCCGAATGGAATAGGGCTCAAAAGTTTTGGCCAGATTGGGAAGACCAAGCAATGTTACTGGGAGCTGATTTCATTAAGACACTCAAAGTCAACAAACTAACACAATTGGGTGCATCAACTCTACCGATTAGTCAAGCTTGGATGGATGCTGGCGCAACAAACAAGACACCTAAAACAGATTTAATAGACAATGGTAATACTAATATTTCACTCAAGAAAGCTGGTGGTTCACAATTATTGTCCGCAGGTAAGAATGAAACTATTGCAACAGTTCAAGCTGCAATGAGCAGTTTTACAGATAGTCCAAGTGGACAGAAGGTTGTAAACTCACTTCTAACTGATATTGAATCGAAGATGATTACATTACAAGAGAAGGGAACTATCGACTCTCTTAATAAGCTTGCAGACCAAGACCCTAAAACATTATCTAAGAAAGACTTAGATAGAATTGCAGAGATGGAACAGGGTCAAATAAATGCAAAATATCTCACAGATAAACTACAAGATATGTTTAATAATTCTTCCGATATGAAGAAGTTCTTTTGTTGGGAAGCTGCAACAGGTTCGGTCAAGTTCAAAGATAGTCCCGACGCAATTGCAGATGTTATTGCAACCTTTAAGGAATCGGGTTCACTTAAGAGTACACTAACACTAGACTCACCAAACAACGCAGGTTCAAAACTTGCTGCAGGAAATAGTTTCTATGTATCGTTTAAGACTGGTGGTGGAAAATCCAAACCATATCTTGCACTAAGAAGTAAGAAAATATCTTTAAAAAACTCCTATGCAGATGATACTTTTCGTAGTATAATAATGGAAGAAATGAGTAAAGAAGGTTTTCTCACAGAAGAAATGTCACAACTTGATGAGTTTGCTATGCTGAAACGTCTTGGAAACAAAGTCAAAGCACAAGCTAAGAAAGTTTTAGATGCAATTGTTGGAAGACTTAAGAGTGCCTTTACATGGATTAAGAAACAGGGTGCAAAGATGTGGAGTGCAATACTCAACTTCTTCGACCTTAAAATCCAACGTGTGAGTATTAAGAGTGGTGGAAACTTCCCTCTATAACAGGAAATAAATATGTATGAATTGATAGAAGAAGCAAGTAAGGTTTTAAGAACACCCCCACAAAAATTTGATTTCGAAACTCGAACAGATGCAGAAGAGATAGAGAAAGCTCTGTCTGACGCAATGGCAAACTTTGGTGGTATAGGTTTGAGTGCAAACCAAGTAGGACTTGATGCAAGAGTTTTTGTAATGAAATCACAAGACCAAGGTGTTGTTGCATTTTTCAATCCCGAGATAACAAAGTTATCACAAGAAACAGATTTAATGAAAGAAGGTTGCTTATCGTTTCCCGATATGTACCTTATGATAAAACGTGCAAAGATGATAGAGTTAAAGTATCAGAATGCACTAGGTGAAGACAAGGTTGTTACCCTAGAAGGTTTAGCATCTAGATGTGTCCAACATGAAGTTGACCATCTTAATGGTATCATCTTCTTACAACGTGCTTCAAGATTGAAACTAGACCGTGCATTGAAATCACGACCTAAAGAAAGAGCGAGAAGAATAGACTATGAAAAACGACAAGCACTTGCAAAATACATTCAAAGTGTATCAGCCGATAAAGCTTCAGAATATGTTGAGTCCAACGGACTGCCAGAGTCTGATAAGATATCATCTAACGCATAAACATTTAAGAACAGTTGGTGATGGTTCTGATTACCGTGCAATAGACTTCGTACACATACGAACTTCATGGGTTCGTGATTGTATTAGAAGAGCAGCTCAACAATGTACATCCCACATATTCCAAGCAACAGGACAACATTTCTATCCCGAAATGATTGCTCTCAATGAATGGGACATAGGTGGAGTCCAAAAACCACACTTCGATACCTATTCTAACTCAGAGATTAATGAGAATGCAGTACCCGAGGAAGGAAACTCTAGGGAATGGACTTGTATTCTGTATCTAAATGACAATTTCAATGGTGGTGAGACCTATTTTCCACCCAGTGAGACCTATCCAATAGGCCATACGCATCCCATAGCACCCGCTGAGGGTCTTCTATTCCAAGGTCTTTACCTTGAACATGGCGTGAATACTGTGAGAAGGGCCCCAAGACACACCATTTCAATGTGGTTTACCGACCTAGAATCCAAAATGATTATTGATGAGAGAATAAACCTCGACGAGAATCAACACCAAATCCAAGAAAGAAACTCCCACATCCCCCGCTAAATCATGCCTTGACGATGCCTCTGGCTTTTTGTTATACTATGTATATAATGAAAAATCAAGAGGAAAAAGACATGACTATTCAAGAAATCTGTTCAAAACTGAACGTAGAAAACATCAAATTGGTGTCAAAATATACTGGTGCCGAGGGTGTTTCCATGAAGGAATACGCAGCTGCACTATTGAGGAGTCAGTCATAATGAAACAGGATAAATTCTTAAGAGTATTGTCTTGGATTGAGTCCGACATAGGTGTTAAACTTACTAAGGACAATGTGATGCAACACTATAGAGAGATTATACGAATGCCAAATATTGGTAAGGTATATGTCAACCAACTTAGAACATATTTGGACACTGCATAATGGAACTAACTTACTTAAAAGAAATTACAGATTGGTCTGAGTCTAAAGTCTCAGTACCAAATCACACTTACATTGTAAACAAACAATTACAACTCGTAGGATATATCAAGACTGGAACCAAAGAAGAAATCATCTTCAAATCTCCAATGAAACAGTTTGCTAAATCAAGAAGGAAATTTATTACGCTCTGAGCCTTGACAATGCATCAGCTATTTTGATATACTATAGTCTGAATCGGGAAACAAATTAAATATGACAAATAAAAGAAACCAAAAAGACCAACTTGCAAAATTGATGGCAACTGAGAACATTACTATTGTTCACAAGCCAATCCCTACTGCATACTTTGATGTTAAGAATAGGATACTTGCTTGTCCTACTTTCAAAGATGACATTTCAGATGAACTTTATGACTTATTCATGGGTCACGAAGTTGGTCATGCATTGAATACACCTTACGAGGGTCTTCACGCTGCAATGACTAAAAACAAAACACTTAAAGGATATCTTAATGTTGTCGAAGACGTTAGGATTGAGAAAGCAATCAAGAACAAATTCCAAGGATTGAGAAAATCTTTCTACACTGCATACAATGAGTTGATGGAAAAGGATTTCTTCGGAGTTGCAAAAAGAGATTTATCAACCCTATCAGTAATCGACAAAATTAATTTGATTACTAAGTGTGGTTCAAGAGTTAACATTCCATTAAACAAACAAGAACAAATATTCCTAGACATGGCAGAAGCTTGTATGTCTTGGGACGAAGTTGTGGTTTGTGCCGAGGCAATCTACGAGTGGTCTAAAGAAAACGAAACAAGAACTGACGACGATGAGAGATTGGTTCCACAAATGTTTGACCTTGGTGATGATGAAGAAGACGAAGACCAAGAAGGTGAAGAAGGACAAGGTGGTGACGAAGAGTATGATGATGAGACTTCAGATTCAGAAGACGATGATGGTGAAGACGATGATGGTGAAGATTCAGACTCACTTCCAAAAGCACCCGAGTACGGTGACGGTGACCAAGACGAAGACGGTGAAGAGGATGACGTAGAAGAGTCAGACTCAGAAAAGAAAACTACTGGTACCATTTCTAAAGAAGGTGGTGTCGGAAGACCCGAGGATTACGACGACGCAGAAGGTGCTAGAGAATCTATCACTGAATACAATGCACATAACAACGAAGACACATTTCTTGATGACAAACCTGCTTGGAGAGAGCAAATCAATCTAAGAGAGAGATTCAAAGCAAATGATATGGATATTGTTATTGGTCATGACCAAATGCTTGCAGACTGGAAAGAATATTGGAAGAAGTTAAACAACGAAAACATGGATGGTTACAATAAAGCATATCCTAAAGCAGTCTTCACTGCAAAAAGAATTCAAGATAGAAACAAAAAACTAGTTGCTCACATGGCAAAAGAATTTGAGATGAGACAAACTGCAATGAGAAGTGTTAAAGCTTTCAGTGGTAAAACTGGAAAGTTAGACATGAACAAACTTGCAAAGTATCAAATTGTTGATGATGTCTTCAAAAGAGTTACAATGATACCCGATGGTAAAAACCATGGAGTGAATGTCTTATTAGATTGGAGTGGTTCAATTGGTAACAGTTGTGCAGAGTTAATCGAACAAACTATTGTCCTTGCAGAGTTCTGTAGAAAGGCAAACATTCCTCACAGAATGTATCTGTTTAGTGACTCATATTCTGTTAAAGACGAATACGAATGGGGTAATAATGATGAAGGTTTCTTAATAGAAGTATTCTCTAACGAGATGAATTCTAAGAAGTATAAAGAGCAGTTAATCAACGTTGCTACTTTGTGGATGAACCATTTCCAAGGAAAGTTCGGATGGAGAAATTCTAATAAAGTAACGGAGATACATAATGCATTTTATGACTCACCCGAGTTCTTGATTGACCCAGAGCAACAACACTACATTTACTTCGACACAAACATTAGACCTATGAATTACAGATTAGGTGGTACACCACTTGACCATTGTTTAATTGCCATGAGAAAGTTGTTGCCTGAGTTCAACAAAGCTTACAATATTGAGAAGTCAATTCTTACAGTTATTACAGATGGGTTTTCACATCAAAGTTCTTTCCTAAATGTTTGTAGCGACGAAAAGAATGCATGGGCCAAGGAGCAGGGTATAGAGTATTCATGGGATGTCAGTGAGTGTGTAGAAATTCTAGACCCTTATGATAACAAAGTCTTCCCACTTAAAGAAACTAAAAGAGGCTACAGCAGGCATGACAATGCTTTCAAAAGAACTCAGAACATATTATCTTGGTTAGGTAAAACTTGCAACGTGGTTGTGACTGGTTACTTTGTTCTTGATAAGAAAAGAGACATGCACGACATCATGGGTTACACTAGTTTAAAAGATACATGGTGGGACAATGACAGACAACTTTGGGGTGAGATTAGAAAGAATGGTTTAGTAGTCGACTGCCACGGATATAACAAAATGTTTTTAACTGCAACCTCTTCACTTGGTGTCGATGGTTCGGATGAATTACAAGATGACTTGGTCGATGCCAAGAAGTCAAAAGTGATGGCAGCCTTCAAGAGAAATCAGAAAGCTAAAACCACATCAAGATTTTTAACAAATGAATTTATAAAGGAAATATCATGAGAGAACCAATGAGAGTAGACGAAGCATATTACATTAATCACAATACAGATTATTCAAAGTTTGCTGATGCAGTGATGGATGTTGGGCCTGCCCCATGCACCTTCCACAATTGTCCAAAGATTAATGAATGTAAAACCGAAGAGAAGGAATGTTTTGCATTTAGAATTTGGGTCAACAAAGGTGAGAACTATTTGACTGAAAGAAATAAGAAAGGTGTAATCAAATGTATAGAGAAGATGGGAACTAGATTCGAGTCGCTGAAATAGAAGCCTTGACAATGCCCACGGCTATTTGATATACTATGTATATAATGAAAAAACAAATTGATAATAATGGAGAGACTATGATAAATTCAATTGACGTAAACGGTAAGAAATTTTCTTACACACCCGATAGGGTGGAGTTCTTGGGAGAACTTGTCAACAAATTCCCTAACCAAGAATCCTTTGGAAGGAAAGAACTCAAAGATGCCTTTGATGGATATTTCCCTTCATGGATAAAATCCTCGAAGTATAACTTCAAAGAGACCCAAGACACTGGGCCTTTGTTGTACAATCTTCAAGCGGTTATTACAGGTTACAATGGTGGATACTCAGATGGTTCTGAAGTTCCTGTCAGTGTTTCCAAACCAGCCCCAGTGGTTGCAATTGCTTCCCCAAGTAATATGCCAGTGGCTGCACAGACACAAAGTGTCAATCTTCTTGATGATGGTGTTAAAATCATTCCCGAGAAAATGATTAACTATGTTCCCTTTGGACATTTCAAAGATGTCAAGAACATCATTAAGTCCAAAATATTCTTTCCAGTATTTGTTACTGGTCTGAGTGGTAATGGTAAAACATTGATGATTGAACAAACTTGTGCTGTTCTTAAGAGAGAACTTTACAGGGTCAACATCACCATCGAAACTGATGAGGATGATTTGATGGGTGGTCATACTTTGGTTAACGGTAACGTAATGTTTAGAGAAGGCCCAGTCATCAAAGCGATGAGAAAAGGTGCCGTGTTACTTCTTGACGAAGTGGACTTAGGGTGCAACAAATTAATGTGCTTACAATCAGTTCTTGAAGGTAAAGGATACCTTATCAAGAAAACTGGTGAGTGGGTTTCACCTAAAGAAGGTTTTACAATCCTTGCAACTGCCAATACAAAAGGTCAAGGTTCTGATGATGGAAAATTCATTGGTACTCAGATTATGAATGAGGCAATGTTGGAAAGATTTGCAATCACGATGCAACAAGAATATCCACCAGTGAAAACTGAAAAGATGATTCTTACAAAAGAAATGGAGTTGACTGGTGAAGTTGATTCAGAGTTCGTCGAGAAACTAGTTGACTGGGCAGACATCATTAGAAAAACATATTACGAAGGTGGTATCGATGATGTTGTGACTACAAGAAGGTTGGTTCACATAGTGAATGCATTCAGAATGTTTGGTGACAAACTCAAGTCAATCACAATGTGTATCTCTAGGTTCGATGAAGAGACTAGGAATTCAATCCTTGACCTTTACTCCAAGATTGATGCAGGCATCGACTTGAATGCTGAGGAAACTACAGAAGGTGATAACAGTGGCTATGAAAGTTAAACCAAAAGACTTATTGGCTGGGGTTCCTAAACAGAACCCTGTCATTTGTGTAAAAGGCCAAAAGGTTTTAAAATATGGTTGGGTAAAACTATCAGATATCAATTCAAAGAATTGTAACTGGGGCAGGTTTAGAGGAGTCAAGTCTACTGGAGTTCACAAGCTTAGAAGTCTAATTCAAACTGGTCAGTATAACCCAATTCATTATGAACCACCAGTGATAGATGAAGCCGGCAACTTGATTGCTGGAAAGCACAGGTTTGATGCACATGACGCTGAAGGTGAGATTTATATGTGGGTTGCAATTTGTTCTTTCGTAGATGATACTGCAAAGAATGAGTATGCACTTGCAGAGAATATGAGAAATACTTTTAAGACTATGGGGTCAGAAGAGGATTTCATTTTCTCTATTGCACAGATAGTTAAGAGAGGAGATATCAGTGAAACAAAAGGTGGCGTCAGAGGATACATTCAAAAGAATTACCCCGACCTTCCTTCAAGTTTTAATAGTAGGATGAAACTTGCAGAAGATATATTGGTTGAAGCTGGAGTTAATTATACTCCAATCGAAGTAATGTCAGATGAAGACATCATCAAAGAATACCATGATGATTATGGAATTGATATCAATCAATCTACAGATACCATTATAAGGAAACTTACTGGTAAAAAGAATTTAAAGATGTCTGATAGGTGGATAAGATTACAAAGAGATTTAATAGAAGGTTTATCACAAGGAGTTGATTATACAGTTGTGACCACATTCACAGAAGCAAACTCAGTTGATATTCCAAATCTAAGGAAGACTTGTTCAGAATTTATGAGTGATATGATTTCAAATGCTGAAAAGTTAATAACAGGAAAGAAGAGAGCAAAAGTTGGAACGGTGAAATTCATATTCACTAGACAGTTACCTAACGAGGATATTTTCAATGAAGAAGTCTGAGTCAAAAAAGAGAGTTTCATTTTCTGCAATTAGAGGTTGCATGGATGATGGACTATGGGATTTAGTATTACATAGGAGAGATATCACTAGGCAGTTCTATGAAGGTATTGGTAAAGCCAAAACTGGTTGGATGAGCTTAGAAGTAATGGACTTAATTGGAAGTGGAACCTTACCTACAGACGACCATGTTCTCGCACCACAAACTACTGCATACTTTATATGTGACAACTGGGATACCTATTGTGACTTTGATAAGTATTGTAAAATTTGGGATATAGCTTCTCAAACTTGTGCAGTCACCAGCGAACAAAATCAAAGATTAAGACAGTGGACAGGTAAAACTTCAGCTGAGGTTCTATGTCCCATCAATGAAAGATACAATAGATGTGGTATCAGACTCTACAAAGAGAACACTGGGTTCAATGATAGGGCCATTCAAGAACCATTCAACTATCCTTTTATAATACCCGAAGGTTATTTAGATTATGAATCAGAAACCCTATTGTCAAATAACATAACATGAGGTATACTAGTAACATGAGTAAAACTAATAAAATAGATTACAAATACAACGAAGAAGAGCTCTTAAAAGAGTTTAAACTCTACGTTGACAAAACATACGGTGAACATTATTCCAAAGATAAGTTTCAGGCAACTGAATTTATCATGGACGGTGGCCACGGTGAAGGATTCTGTATCGGGAATGTGATGAAATATGCACAACGATATGGCAAGAAGGGTGGTTATAATCGTGCTGACCTTCTCAAGGTAATTCATTATGGATTCCTTGCTTTGTACAATCACGATAATTATAAGGAGACTAACTAGTGATGAAAATTAGTAATGATACGAAAGATGTTCTAAAGAACTTCTCAACAATCAACTCGGGCATTCGAGTCAAAACAGGCAACAAACTGGAAACTATTTCCAATATGAAAAACATTCTTGCAGTAGCAACTGTGGCTGAGGATTTCCCTCAAGACTTCAGTATCTACAACTTGCCAGAATTCTTAGGTGCAACATCTTTAATGGATGACCCCGACTTCCAATTCAATGATTCGTCATTGTCTGTGGCAGACAACAACTCTTCACTTGCATATTTCTATGCAGCGGAAGGTATGGTAACGGCACCCGACAAACTGATAACTATGCCAGCAGCAGAAATCGAATTCAAAGTAACGTCAACATTGTTGACAGATTTGAAGAAGGCTGCAGCGGTATTAGGAGTCAACGATTTGATACTTAAATCAGATGGTACTACTGTAACCCTAGTGGTAACAGATAAGAAGAGTCCTACTTCTAATACGTTCTCAAGAATCGTAGAAGCAGAAAGTAATGGAAAATCTTATGAGATGAATTTCAAGATGGAAAATCTTAAGATTCTAGATGGTAACTATGATGTTCAAGTATCATCAAAAGGTATATCTCATTTTAAAAATGCAGATGTGGAGTTGGAGTATTTTATTGCACTGGAGCCAGATAGCAAATACAATGTATAACCTATATATTAGTAGTGTGAATATTGCGCCAGTCTCTGCAATGTACGCGGGAGTCGTCCTCACTCATCATTGGGTGGACGGCACTGCAAACCCGGCGGGGGGTTTGCTCCTATGAATGAATTTCTCTACGTAGAAAAGTATCGTCCTCAAACTATTGATGACACTATACTACCTAAAGACCTTAAGGAAACCTTTAAGGAGTTCGTAAAGAACGGAGAGATACCTAACCTATTATTGTGTGGGTCAGCAGGTGTTGGTAAGACGACAGTTGCAAAAGCATTGTGTAATGAACTCAATGCAGACTTTATA
>Ga0115007_10002584_pt1 | contig 11073 bp, 7 predicted proteins | sample ArcOceMetagenome_2_FD_87166 | JGI IMG/M metagenome (GOLD analysis project Ga0115007, IMG submission 87166) | Marine eukaryotic phytoplankton communities from Arctic Ocean - Arctic Ocean ARC135M Metagenome | ecosystem: Environmental > Aquatic > Marine > Oceanic | place: Arctic Ocean | collected...
AGTGAGGCGGACTCTACTGTACATTTCTAGTTTCGTTGTTGTGCCCTGCTGTTTACGCACTTCGCGGGACTTCGTACTGTATGTCATAGTATCTTTGATGGTACTGTAACGTTGGTAGTGCATTATGTCTGGTTGTTGGAAACATCAAAGTTATTCTTTCATCACTATAATCTTCAATATCCATATATATTATATAGTATATATATATATATGTTATATACATACATATATTATGTTGTTATGTGATATTATTATTTGTTAGATTAGAGGGAGTTTTTCTCTATTGAGGGATTCTTTAGGATACTATTATTTACCCTCTTACTTTTTCTGCTCTAGTATTCAGCGCCAACTCTCAGCACCAGGGTATTTTTATCCTTCTATATCTCTCTTTTAGACTGAAAAAGAAATTGACATATTTAAGCTGCTACTTTTGCATCTATTTAGTCTGCAGAACAAAACAACCTAAAACGAGTACAATGAATGTTGTAAGAATATTACCAGGTAGGGCTGGGTTACCGGTATTCGGAGACATAAAAAGGGATTCTTCATAGGGGTGTTTTGATCCAAAAATGAATATTATGTTACTTCTCTTCTCTTCTCTGTGCTCGCGACAATTAGCTATGTATGTATTATTTGTCCCCCTCTCTCAAATCAATGCATCCTTTCTTTCTTTTGTTCTTTGTTGTAAATGGATTGTCAACCAGAACTATATATAATCGCTGCTTCAAAAGCTATTTTAAGATAGCTTCCATTTAACAGAAAGGAAGGAACAATCATCACATACATGAAGACATGATTGCCTTGGGATCTTAAGATGCTACCACATAGAAATATGCTATTAATTAATAATATAATACACCAAGTATATATAATATATATTATTTGATTATGTAGAGGGAACAAAAAACGCGTCTGTCCCTACATCCGAGGAGGACGCGAGAACCAATAATCTAATCCTCAACGCTATTTATTATTCACATCATTAAAGAAAGCTTACAAAGATAGATCGAGTCAATAATCAGCTACAAAAGAACAAAAGCATATATCGTCTCGCATCTCGCAGCAATAAGCCTACTGTATCCTGGAGGGAAAGAAAAGAAACAAGAAAAGAAGGAAAAACCACTGCAACTACAACACAATAAAATACAACAATTGATCAATCATGGGTAAAACGAAACAAACACGAAAGTTTGCTGTCGCGAAGCGTATGCTATCACCGAAGGATACACGTGTTCGTAGTAATTTAGAAGAATCAAAACAAAAACAAATAGAAAAAGAGAAAAAGGAAAAAGAACCACGTCAAATTGAACAAGCCAATACGGGTTTATTTTTCCAATACAATGAACAACTTGGTCCACCGTATCATGTATTAGTCGATACAAATTTTATTAACTTTAGTATTAGGTGAGTACATAATTAATTGACATTATTAGTATTGTATTGGCAACACGCGAACAATAACAATCACGAATACATGTATTGTGTCAATTCGAGTCGAGTCAATTCAAGTCGAGTCGATTCGACTAGTATAGTATACTGACTTCTTATTTTCTATTTTCTCTCCCTCTCTCTTCCATTAATTATTATTATCTTGAAAAAACACGCAGAAAAAAACTTGATATGATACGAGCAATGATGGATTGTTTATTAGCAAAATGTATACCATGTATAACAGATTGTGTTATGGCAGAATTAGAAAAATTAGGTGGTAAATATAAAATTGCATTGCGATTAGCAAAAGATCCACGATTTGAACGTGTGCCATGTAATTGTGCAAAGAAGGGATACGCTGATGATTGTTTAACAAATATGGCAAAACAATGGAGATGTTTTATTGTAGCAACATGTGATAAGGAATTACGTGGACGGATTCGTAAAATTCCTGGTGTGCCATGTATGTATATAAGTGGATATAAGTATACAGTCGAACGGATGCCAGAAGCTTTTGGTGCAGCAAGATAAAAAAAAGGTATAAACAACCAACAAACAACAACAAAAGAAATCAAACGACACGATGACAACGATAGAGAAGTAATTACTTATTTATAATACACGGATGGCTACACTAGTAGAATGAAAAGAAAGAAAACTAGATACAATATCCATTATATGAAAATGCTATCAACTGTAATATTGTGAAGAAAATGGAGGGAGAGGTATTCAATACTATTGGATTGGATTTTGAGAAATCTTTTGATCAAAATGGAGTACAGTACTTTATAATTTATTTGAAGGTAACTAATCATGATTCAGTATATTCGATTTCGATTTCGATTTCGTTTTCGTTTTATTACATTATATTAGTTAAGTTTCGATCCCCGTAGTTAGTTTTAGCTCAAAAGACAAACTGGAGCAATACCGTAGTATGAGCTTAATATAATAAATATATTTATTTTAATTTATTTTTGTACTACTATTAACTAGTATTATTATATTTTAATACAAATAAACAAGTCCATAAAATAATGTCCAAAACAATGTAAACGATAGACCACTTTGTTGTAAATTTGCAGTTGAATATGACCATATAGATTGTCGGGTATATGATCGTAATTGAAAATTCATTTTAAATCCCCAAATTAATATCAATACCGATAAATGTAACATTAAAAAGCAAACTATTCATTGTATTGTTATTGTTATTGTGTGCATGCGATTTTTTTTTATAGTGTGTGTGAATCATTCGATGGTATAGCAAGCAACATTGATAGGTAAAAAAGAAGGGGGACGGAAGCGAAAAGAAAAAAAGTGAGTATACAAAAGGTACGAGGAACAATCACTGTACTTTGTACTACTGTTGTCTGTCAATATTTATATAAAAGAATCAATAGTTGCAAAATCCAAATCCAAATCCAAATTCAAATCAAACACGTTCGTTACTACAAATCCTGGTAATTTGTCCTCTATTATTTTTGTTCTTCTTCTTCTCTCCTTATTGTCGATAAGATAAAATAAATATGTTCCCAAATTGATAAGATGATTATTGACCACCCTGTATAATATAACATAACTAACACCATGTCAGTCAATTAGTCTAGACTAGACGTTAGAACGTACCTAATCCTTCTAATCCAGTTAGACCACATATACCAGCAACGCATCCAGATGCGATATTCATAACAGATCGGATTTTATCAATATGTTGTAAATTATATCGTAGTGATGTTACATCGAAGACATCTTTTTCATCATGTGTATCAGGACCAGGAAGTGCGGCATCAATGCCAGCCATAGGATCAATCATGATGATTTATTATTTTATATTTAATTATTAAAAAGAGACAAAAGTCTGTTGTTTGTGTTGATCGTCCAGTTGCTGTTTGTAATGAAGTTGTGTTGGTGTTTGGTGTTATATTTTTTTCAAGTGCCTTAAGGGAGTTTCGACTTTCATCAAATCGCCTCTCAAGAAATCTTCAAATCTTAACGTTTCTGCTGTACAGTATGTGACTGAGGGGTTCATCGCTCATGCGTGATTAAAATCGATAATAGTTTATTCAATTAGAGCTCGCACGAATTCTTGTATTATTTAGACACTTACTGTATTTTGTGTGCGTTCGAGAGCTCGTTTTAGACTGCAAAATACTGTATCTATGTATTTTCCAATGAGATGAATTAAAGATAATAAGAGATATAAGTAAAGTACAGTACAGTAGTAGAACAATGATTCATTCATTCAAAAGCGATGAAAGCATTCGTCAATCATAATATTCGGACAGTGCATTAGAATCGAGTGGAACAACAAACTACTTCTTGCACAACACCAAGGAACACAAGACAACTTCTTTAAGGATTTTTTTTCCACAGCAAAAGATAAATCGGATCAGCATGAGTTCCAAACTATCTGGTATTCAGAAGGAAGTATTAGCGTTGTATAGAACGTTACTACGAGAGGCAACTAAGAAAGATCGAACAGCTAATAGTAGCAGTACTACTACTACTACTACTGATTTCAAGCAGCAATTATCATTCACAAGACTTTTATTTGGCGCCGAAAATAATAATAATAATAATAATAATAATGCAAGTACAAGTACAAGTACAAGTACAGCTCATGCACGTAATGAATTTCGACGACAAGCATTGAAAGGGAGTCGAAAAGATTTTAATGGAATTGAACATAAAATTCGACATGGATATAAACAAGTCAAATTATTACAAATGCCAGGAGTAGTTACTTTCAAATCATGGTAAAATAATGATAATAATAATACAGTACGTGCAGTGCATGACAATCACAAGTCAAGAGTAAAGTTAACTGTCCAGTACATTATAACAAGTGGAAACTGAGAAATCAAAACAAGGAAGAAAAATTCTGATTAAAAAAGAAGAAGATTGGAAGCATTGGTACCGCCGCTGCTGCTGCCTCGTCCGTCTAGTAGTATCCTTCCTTCACAATTTTTTTCTGCTTTTTGCTTCTGCTGCTGCTGCTGCTCTATCGCTTTTGGGAACCATTAAATAAAAATGCCATGTCATGCCATGTCATGCCATGTCATGCCATGTCATGCCATGTCATGCCATGTCATGCCATGTCATGCATGTCATGACGTGATGGCATGACGTAAAATAAATATTAACGATTGGCCGTTCTTCTATGATCGTCGGATAACACAACGATCACGACGAGATTTTTTTTTTAAACTTTCATATAAAATAATAAACACGAAATTGTATGGTGCTAATCAACCCGTCCCGTGGCAAATAATATGCAGTAGTATATACAACAGTCATCATTTGAAATAAGATCAAGAAAAAGTTGTCTCGGCCGTGTTATCGTGGAGAAAATGATTGATTCGAATCGAATCAAGTAGAATGAATGAATCAAACTTTGATCGATGTGGTGGGAAGTGTATTTCGTCGTACGAACAAAATTAATAATACATAACTATATTAAATAAGAAGCAATACATACCTTGACTGACAAAAAATTCGGTCCTATCATATTTCTTCATTTACTGTACTTATACTAGATATACTACCGTACTAGATCCCAGGCGTGTTACAATTACTTATTTCCAAGTCGTCGTCGTCGTCGTCGTCGTCATCTAGTTATCAAGAACACATATATTGATCAAAATTCTTTCCATTGTAAAGTAATACCGCTATAATGACATTGACAATACCCATGAAGTATATTGCATGGAGTTGCGTACCGAAAAGTACCATACTTAATAGACCAGTGACAATGACGGAAATTGCGGTTGCGTACCCTTTCAAGACAGAATCTGCATACTTCAATACACTTGCAACAATCAATCCACCAATAGCTGAATTCAATACGGTAAGGAATGCCATACCATTAAAGTTATGGAATAATCCATATTCAATAATTCGTCTATAGTCCATAATACATGCATATACACCAATGGTAACCAAACTCATACAAGCAAGCTGAACTTGTGTATATGCAAGAGAATGTTGACCACCACCACTAGTCATAACAGGAGAATTCTTCCGTTGTGCCTTTATTACCTTTTCTGTATAGACACTAGCAAATCCAGAACTAAGGGCTATACCTAATGTTGCCAAAATACCCTTCATGTTGGAATTATTATTTTGGTCATCATTACCGACTTTCATATTGCATAACATTACACCCAATGTTAGTAAAGTTAAACTAATAACTTGAATATATTTTAATTTCTTCCCAAGAAAGAAAACTGAAAATGTTGCTGTAAATATTAATTTTGTTTGTACTAAAACACTAAACATTGCTGCATCAAGATTTGCTAATGCAATATATTCAAGAGTCATTTGTAGATTGTACGCACTGGCCGGAACAGATACCAACAATGTGTTCTTCCAATCATCTTTAAAGTATTGAGTGATACTTCCAAAAGAATTCTTTTCAATGAAGAGGATATAAGAAAGACTCAGTGTTAATTTAGTACATTCACTTCCAATGACTGCCGCAGAACTTAAAAAGTCTGGTTTTTCTTTCATTACGTAACGCATCAATAAATTCTTTGATGAGTTTTGAACTGCAAGTAATAGTAAAACTTTCAATCCCATAGCAGAGATGCCACCAGTGCCACCAGTGCCACCAGTGCCACCACCAGTACAAGCATCAATTTCTTTTTTCCCCGAAGCGGAAATAAGAGCTTCAGCAGCTTCAGCCGCAACAGATGATATGTCCGATGCTCTCATGTTTCCTTCTGTCGTCGCGCTCGGGTTTTCAATATCCTGTTTTGGACGTTGTTGTAGACTATTGGATGAACTAAGACGCGACTCAGTCATTCTTAATATATTTTCTTGTTGGGAGTGATTCGATGATGAAGAATATTAATGATGATAACTCGTTATCTGATTCCTTCCCTTACTGTGTATTCAATTCATGCGATGTTGAATGTGTCTGTTGATCATCATGATTATTCGTTTTGTTTAATTTGTTTCGAAGTTCGCAGTTGAGAAGATTTGATCAAAAATCAAAACCAGAAAAAAGGAATTCTTTTTGCGCCTAGCTAACGTATACCAACGGGTAAGGATTGTGTACGGTCTTTTTTTAATTATATATATTTATTGGCCCTCTGTTTGCCACCGCTGAAAACAAAAAGAGCTGGACGAGATATTTGAAATCACAAAAAGTTGAGGTCAACCACCGAATTTTTTTGAAATTTGACGATGATGAATCAATTCGTAGTTGGTGGTGCAAATAAATATATAAGAGGAATATACATTCATCAAAATTAATTCTCAAAAAAGCAAATATTGTAAGATGATACTTCTTCGAGCCCATTATCGCTCATCAGCCAAAACAATATAATGAAAATTTCAAAATATAAAAATATTATTATTGTAGTGCTGCTACTATTGAATAGTACGCAGCGTCGCTCATATTATTTTGTTACTTTCACTCATTCTAGTGTATTCGTAAAAGCTACAGTACTACAAGTGCTAATATTAGCAGTGATGACGAATGTCCGCTTGATTGTTTTAATAAAGGAAGATACAACTTTCATGATATAACAAAAGAATTTGATTGTGTTTGTCCACTCACCGAAAGTGAGGGATTTCAGGGTATACATTGCGAAATTTCACGCTTTCAAATCTGTTGTGTTTGAAGAGAAATGGAAACTTCGTATATATGTAAATGGTTTAAATTACATTGCTTTCTACCTACTACCTACAATTGTACTCTTAAGGAAACATAAATGTGATGGAAGATACCTGTTTTGCTCTTATTTTTCAGCGCCTAAATTAAAATTTCATAGCAATCCTCTCACTCGCTTGTCACCAAGATCTCAATCGCGGTTTCTGAGTTGGATCAACGACTTGAGGAAGACATCTTGAGTAAATTATAATTCATAATTCATAATTCATAATCCATAATCCATAATCCATAATCCATAATCATTATGGTAGAACGAATATAACATAGTCACTGCTATTTGAAATATTTGTGCACATCACATGTAGTAGCTTAAAATATCAGCAAGTCGTTTTATGACGGCTCAATAGAATCTTGTTCTATTTTATCTTGAATAAAAATATTCTTCGGTTGATATCCATCAATTATTATATAGCATGATGGTAATAAGACACACTCTGACCATAAAAAATGGTTGTTGTCGTACGAAGCAGAATTTGCAGGTAAACTTATTAATTCTTTCACACCAGTATGAGATACGCGCTAACATGTATATCAAAAAAGGAAGATACGACAGTATAGATATCTCAATGCAGAAGTGAATAATCCGATGTAGTAGCAATCACGTAGAATATCTAACCATTCGATTGACGTTTGTCCACTACTTATTATTGTGATAACATCATCATTATTATGATCGTTGTGTAATCCAGAAAGAATTATACCCGATATGATTCGAAAGATACCAAATAGAATCAAAGTTTGGATATTCCTCTGTAATAGAATTGTCGTATTATTACGATCAGAATTACGATAGCCGGATGTCGTATTTCTTTTTTCCTTGCTTGGATATAGATTTTTAATTTTCACCGCTGCCTCCGCCTCCGCCGCCGCTGTTGTCGACGTCGACGGTTGTTTTGTATTAACTGAAACAAGAAAAATTGTAGATGAAAAAGCGATCCCCCATAGGATAGCAAATGTTGAAATTCGTTGAACTAAGTCATCGAGAGTAGATGGTATAGCTGGTATGGGTTGGAACCAACCACCATTTTGAATAAATTCAGGATTGTTAATAACTCCCAAAAGTCCAATAAGCTGAGACGCAAGAATTAACGCCATAAAATCTGTAATCCATAATCCCGGATCTATCAGTAATGATACATCGGACGATGGCAACAACGAGGATGATGATAATATCGTAGTAGTGGGGTTTTCATTATTATTATTATCAATATTATTATCATCATCACCCTCTTTTTTGTCGTCAATGTTGTTGTTGTCTTTATCATCATCGTGATGATTCCTGCTATTGTTGATTTCGTCGTCCTCATCGTTGAAATCTTCTCGACCCGTGCTTATGTCTTCATTATTATTATGATGGCCGGTTAGAGATGATGCCCTGCTGTTTCGTGTAATTCTACCTCCTCCGTAGTTATTGGTAACGACAATAAATCGTCGAAGTCGCAATGATTGGAGTGTCGTTGACGACGGTTGCTGCTGCTGACGTGGGTGTTGATGTTGCGAACGAAGAAGAGTAAGGCAGTTTGATAACTGTATCTTCGACGAAGACGCCAAGTAAAGCAGCAATGCGAGAAATTGAAGAATAGTCGTCATCGCATCTGCATTATTGAAAGAACAGAATATTCAGAGTTCAATGCCAACCTACTAATTGTAGTCGTTCTCCTGTGCTCGATAACACTCTCTTAAAAGTCGAGTGAATACATCGTGTATCATGTAATGTATCATGTACTCTGCTGTACATCAGATTTCATCATTCATCATCGATCATCGGCGCAAATAGATGTCAAAGTATGCCTAAAAATAAAGATTACTTATGGAAAGCAAGATTAGTTTTTAAAATAATGGATCGCATGAATTTCTTGAGGAAGAAGAGCGGAAAAGCAACAATTTGAAATTCTGTCTTATTATTATTATTGACTCACTCACTCACTATCAAAACTACTCTCGCTACTCGCTACTCTCGCTACTCTCACTGATCACAACATCAAAAGGTGACCAATATCAAAATTAGGTGACCAACATCAAACGTCGCCCATGTTTATTCTGAGAGCAAGAATACGTAAACCGGTAGTGATAGAGATGAGAACATGGAAATAATAACTGGAATGTGACAATAAAAAGGTACCCAAAAAGAGACCGGCCGTAACGAAACAAAAATGATGCAAGCACCATCAATGGATGTACGAAAATCATGGCTACCGGTTCTACATACTTCTACTCAAGGCGGCAAAATTGATTACTTTGAACGGAATCGATCGTGGATTCTGCTTTTACTTTCTCTACTGATAGTATCATTATCCGCTGGTCTTGTGTATGGTTGGCCTCATTTACGCCGACAATTACAAGATGATGGATCGACTTTGACAGAAAAACAGTTCGGATTTATTTTTACTATCGGTTCCTGGAGTACACAAGGTGGACGATTTTTCATTGGAATTCTTCGAGATAGGTACGGTACGAAAAGGATGACTTGTCTAAGTTTGATATTCCTCATGATAGGATTATTCGGTGTCGGGTTATGCAATCCGAATCAATTAGTCGTTTTGAGTATTTCACTTTTGTTAATCGGATTAGGATCTGGTGCACAATTGTGTTTACAACCGGTGGCCGTTCTCTTTCCAAACAATGTGGGTATCGTATTGAGTACCCTATCAGGTGCATTTCAAATTTCCGGTTTAATTTTTCTAATATTGGCAAATAATGCAAGGAAATTTTCCTTTTTAGTATTTGCGGCAAGTATATTATTCCTAACAATCGTCTCAGCGATAATCTTACCCAAAAGTAATTCCTTTTCACTGCAAAGTATATCGGAAGCGGAAGCGAGCGATGACGACAACGACGACGATAAAAAACATGAGCAAAATGAAGCACAACATATTATTGTAAACGATAATCTAATAGAATCACCCAAAAAAGATGATCAACTAGAACGGGGAGAATCATCTTGCTCAATTCCATCGGGAAAGACGAACAAAAATGAGCAACCAACATTAATTGTAGAAAAAGAACGCTTCCCAACAGAAGAAGAAGAAAACATCAACGAAATAGAAGATACGAATGATGTTGACAACAATATTACGAATTCTGAGATCGACGACGACGACGACAATAAGAAACTTCCAACAGCATTTGAGCAAATGAATACTGCTGAATATATTCTTCTTTGCATGTGGTTTTCAATCAGTATCGTCCCATTACAGTATTATGTTGGTATAATCGGATACCAATTGGAAGAAATGGGGGATGATACTGGATTGTACACTGACATATTTGCCTATACATATGCCGGTGCTGCAATTACAAGCCCTATTGCAGGTTATATTGCCGACAAATTTGGTCTCGGCGTCGCTCAGGGCCTATCGACTCTTCTTGTTGCAACATCCTTTTTCTTTTTGGCTGCTTCTGCAAGTATTAGTCTCAATGTACAGACCATCGGGATTACACTTTATGGGATTGGAAGAATGTTTATCTTTGGTCTCTACTTTACAAATTGTGGGAAACGATTTGGGTATAGCAATTATGGTACCCTAGCCGGCTTAGGTTTATTAACCTCTGCTATTTGTAGTCTTTTGCAGTATGTATTGATTTCATGGACGGTCAACGGATATGGGGCTATGGTAAATACTGTTTTGGGTGCTATCCTCATAGCTCAAGCACCTTATTTTGGGTGGTTGTATCGAAGAGAAAAGTTATACGAATCTGCCATTTCGATACAAAAAAGGAATATTCGTTAGCTATTGATACTGTTCATACAATGTATTTGATCTAAATTTTTATTCGTTGCAGTGTGTATGGATATGTTTTAATCTTACAAATGTATACTGTAATTGAAGAAATAGGCAAAGAGAAATCATGGGGGATAGATGATTTTTTTATAAATTAAATTGTTGCTGTTTACGTTTTAATAAATTCATTCTAGAAATAGATCCTTAGTTAAAAGGAACAAAAATTAAATATTTTGTTTTTAT
>Ga0115007_10002586_pt1 | contig 11067 bp, 10 predicted proteins | sample ArcOceMetagenome_2_FD_87166 | JGI IMG/M metagenome (GOLD analysis project Ga0115007, IMG submission 87166) | Marine eukaryotic phytoplankton communities from Arctic Ocean - Arctic Ocean ARC135M Metagenome | ecosystem: Environmental > Aquatic > Marine > Oceanic | place: Arctic Ocean | collected...
CCTCCGGCGTCGTTTTCCGCTCACCCTCGGAAAAAAGCGACCCTTACCGGTCTGAGACCACGAAATACAAAACCCCACGCACTTGCTTACTAATTTACCGGTCTGCGATGACGACGTCCGGGCGGTTACCCTGCAAGGTACCTTGCAAGGTTACCTCGCACGGAACGACCGCGTGGCACACCAAATTGCCGAGGGGGGGGCACAGATTATCTACACCCCGCCAAGATGGAGGAGATATCCGTGAATAGCGCTGCAGCGGCCGCTGGGCTGCGCGAGATGGACAAGGACATTGCAGAGTTGCTCAAGGACAAGACGCTCCGCCTGATCCGAGTCGCGTGGTTTGCTGACCTGCCCGATGACTGGATGTTCAAGCGCCGGCAGGACCTGGAGCAGGAGATGGAGGAGACGGCCTTCTTGCCGGCCGACACGGCCAGCGCTCTCCTACTCAGCGCCAAGCGGAAGGTCTTTGTCTTCAGCTGTGAGCTGCCCCTGTGCGTAGCGTACCCCTGCTGCTGATGACAAGCGCACCCCGCGCGCGCCACAGACCCTTGGATTTCGCCAAAGAATCCCGACCCGCTGTGCAAGGCCCACCTGCGCCGGCTGAAGACATTCTTCAACAACCCAGCGTTCTGCCCGCCTGCGCTCCGGGCCGAGACAGGCGTTTTCATAGATTTCATGCACGCCGCATCCTCAAACCTCAACCCACACCGAACCTCCGTACTCACTTGCCCGCCCGCTCAACCGACGTGCAGGTGCGTCCCGCAGTACCCGCGATCGGCCGAGGAAACCACGTCCTTCTACCGCGCGCTCGGCAAGATGTCGGACCTCTACGCATCGGCGCTGGGCACGACGGTGCTGCAGTCGCGCGAGCTTCCGATCCGTGAGGACCCCGACGAGCTGCGCGAGGAGTGGCAGTGGAATGATACGCCGTATGAAAACCGCGGCTGGTGCGTGCTCGAGTCGGCGCTCTCGTTCGAGGCGGTGGGCCCTTGCCCTTTCTACGCTGACCCCGTACCCTTGCTGAAGACCGAGCTACACACCGCACCCTCTTGCTACGCCGTCCCCTTGCCCTGTACGCCCCGTGAGCAGGTGGGCCGCTCAACGCGCCACCCCGAGATGAAGGCCGCCATGGACCAGATCGGCCAGGCCAAGGTGTACGAGGTCTTCACGGACAAGGAGCCGCAGGTGCGCACACAGTCCAAGGTGCAGGGCGCGCACGAGATCGCCAAGCTCATCCGGCGCTCCAAGTTCACTGGCAAGCAGGACCGCGACATCGTCTGCGACATGTTCGACTCGTACCAGGCGCGCATCGCCGAGGCGGGCCTCTTCGTCTTCGGCAAGAAGCACCTCAAAGAGCTGCTCAAGGGCGACTTGTGCGCTGACGGCTAGTCAGAACCACTTGCAGATCACACGCTTCGATCCCGCTGCTCATCCGCCCGCCCCGCATTGTGGCACAGCGCGGCCCTCGACGAAGAGGCGGGGCCCAACGTGAAGCTCTTCGTCTCCTCCACCTTCACTGACACGCAGGCCGAGCGCACCCCTGGCTGCAGCGCCCTTACCCTTGCTGCAGCGCCCTTACCCTTGCTGCACCCCTTTACCCTTGCTGCAGCGCCCTTACCTCTTTATCCTTGCTGCACCCCCTTTCCAGGCCGAGCGCAACCACCTGATGCAACACGTCTACCCGCCGCTGCGCACCTACTGCGCCTCGCTCGGCCTGCAGGCTCCCCAACCCCCAATCTGACCCGATCTCCCCGCCCAGCTCCTGCTGCGCCTCGCTCGCCGTTGACTCGCTACCCCCTTGCCCTTGCCCCTGGCCTTACAACCCCCAAAAACCGCAGCTCCGCGTCGTGGACCTGCGTTGGGGCATCCGCGACGACTCGACCGACAACCACGTGGCCAACCTCATCTGCCTGCGCGAGGTGTGCGCCACGCCTTGCCGTACACCCCTTGCCCTGCTACACCACCCTTTCCTCGCTGTGATCCAGGTGGAGCGCTGCCGCGAAAAGTCGGTCGGCCCATGCTTCCTCTACCTGTCGGGCTCCAAGTACGGGCTGCGCTCGCCGCCCGTGTTGCTGCCGCAGCCCGCCTTCGAGACGCTGCGCACACACGCCAAGCTCGAGCTCGTGCGCACAGACACGCCCTTCTTTGCCGAGCTCGGTTACACAAAGCCCGACGAGCTTCTTCAGCAGTGGTACCGGCTCGACCAGAACCTGGAGCCGCCGAAGTACCGCCTCGTTCCCATCTCGCACGTGACGGGCACGGCCGACCCCGAGCTCAATGGGCGCGTCTTCGACGACGCACGCGCGCAGCTACTGACGCTGCTGCGAGACGCGGTCGAGGTGGCGAGCGCCAAGGGCGAGCCAGACGCCGCTATACCCCCCTGTATCTAGCCACGCTTCCTGCAGCCCTCACGTATACTTGTTGCACGCCCCTACCAGGTGAGCTGGACGCAACCGTGCGCGAGTCCTTCCACATCTCGGTGACCCACGAGGAGCTAACCCTAACCCTAACCCTAACCCTAACCCTAACCCTAACCCTAACCCTAACCAGGTGACCCACGAGGAGCTGCGCTCGGCGCTCGGCGCGCCTGAGCGGGCGGCTATCTTCTCTCGCGAGATCGAGGGCCTCTCGAGCCACCAGGCCGAGGGCTTTGACCGGACGGACTGGATGGAGGAGGCCGGCTCGGAGGCCGCTAGGCTGCTGCAGCAGTGCCGCAACGAGGCCACCGCCAAGATGCACGTGGAGCGCTTCAGCACGGCTTTTGAAGGCGCGTCCGACAAGCTGCCCGCCGCATACCTGCAGCAGCTCGGCGAGCGCGTGCGCGACTACGTGCAGGTGCTGCATCACCTCTACTCTTGCCCTGGCTACCCTTACCATTGCTACGCCGCCCTTTCCTTTGCTACACCCCCTTATCCTTGCTACACCCCTTACCCTTGCCGCACCCCCTTACCCGCCTACGTGCAGAGCGGCATCACCAAGGCGCTGCAGAACCAGCAGCCGCTCGACACGATCTCGCAGGAGGTGATGCGGCACGCTGCGCTCTGGCGCTCCCGCGCTCAGGGCTTCTCGGCCCGCGAGGCGCTGCTCAAGGACACCGTCGCCCGCATCCGCGATGGCGGCGGGCGCGTGACCGTCGTGCACGGACGGTCGGGCTCGGGCAAGACCTCGCTGCTCGCGCGTGCCTCAAAGGAGGTGGGCGATGGCTGGGCGGCGGAGGCAGCAGCAGCGCGCGAGCAGGGCACTTACGGCACCGAGCCCATCATCGCCGTCCGCTTCTGCGGCATCACCCCCGACTCCAGCAACGCGCGCGCGCTGCTGCGCTCGCTCTGCGAGCAGCTCGCCAGTGTCTACGAGAAGCCACCGCCGACCACGGACGAGTGGAAGGTCCTAATAGAGGAGTTCAAGAAGCGGCTGCTCGAAGCGCCGCCGGGCCGCCGGGTCGCCATCTTCATCGACTCGCTCGACCAGCTCAGCGACGATTATCAGGCATGCCCCCTTACCCTCTCCCTCGCTACGCCCCCTTGCCCTTGCTTCGCCCCTTACCCACCCCCTGTCCTCCTTATCAGGCACGCTCCGACCTGACGTTGTGGCTGCCGACCGAAGGTCTGCCTGCGCATGTGCACCTGGTGGTCTCGTGCATCCCCGACGACGAGTACAAGGTCTTCCCCGAGCTGCGACGGCGCGACCTGCCCGCAGAGAGCTACCAGCCCGTCGAGCTGCTGCAGGCCGGCGAGATCGAGACCATTCTCGACGGTTGGCTCAAGGCCGACCACCGCACGCTCATTGCGTCGCAGCGGGCCATCATCCTGCAGGCCGCCGGCAGCTCGCCCACCTCGCTAAAGCTGCGGGCGCTGTACGATCTTTCGCCGCACTGGCGCTCCTTCGACGTGCCCGGCGAGGCGCCCAAGCCTGGGCTCCTGCCGATGGTGCCCAAGGAGCTGCCGGGCGACGTGCCCGGCATCATCGAGTCGGTCTTCGCGCGCCTCGAGAAGACCTTCGGCGAGCTGCTTGTGATGCACGCTTTCGGCTTTCTCTCGCTCTCGGTGGCGGGCCTCTCGGCCGAGGAGATGATGGACCTGCTCTCGATGGACAACGACGTGCTGCTGCAGGTGCGGCAACAGCCCCGACCCCTCCTCCTCCCATCCACCACCATCTTACTCTGCTGGCACATTCTTGCTGCTGCAGGTGCTGCAGTACCACACAGCGCCGCAGCGCCGCTTGCCGCCGCTCGTCTTCTACCTGCTCACCAACGAGCTCAGCGACCACCTGATCGAGCGCGGTGCCGACGGCGCGCCTGTGCTTGGCTGGTACCACCGCCAGTGGTGGGAGGCGGCGGCGCGGCGGTACGCCTCCAACCCCGCCGTCAATGCGCGCCTCGCCTGGGTGATGGCCGACTACTTTGCCGCCAGCTGGAAGGACAGCGCCGAGACAATGACGATCGGCTCGGCCGTGCAGTTGATGAAAGCCGAGTTCGCGCACCGCGGGCTGCCCGAGCAGCCGCTGAGGCTAGACAAGGCGAGCTGCCTACCACGCTTGCAATCCCTTACCCTTGCTACAGCCCCTTGTACACCGTTCACTCCTTGCTAGGCGGACGGCACCGAGCCTTGCCTCAACGTGCGTAAGCTCGCAGAGCTGCCATCTGCGCTGACGCTGGCGTGCCGGTGGGAGGAGCTCGCGCAGATCTGCCTGTGCAACCTCGACTTCATCCAAACGAAGTGCGAGGCTGGCATGACGGTGGAGCTGGTAGAGGACTTTGACCGCGCGCTCGGCCAGGCCGCCGCCCTCTCGGACTTCCCCGCAATCCGCGAGCAGCTGGTCGCCTTCCGCGCCTTCGTCAAGGCGCAGGGGCACCGGCTCGCGCTCATGCCCGACCTCACGCTGCAGCAGGCGTGCAACGAGCCCGACTCGTCGCCTGTGAGTCAGATCGCGTGGCTAAAGGTGCGCAAGGCCATGGAAGGGGGCGCGGCAATGGACAGGCGCACCGTCACGACGCCGCTACTCGAGTTCACCAACAAGGCGCAGCTGCCCTCGATCGTGCTCTTCACCCTCGAGGGCCACACAGACTCCGTCACCGCCGTGCGCTTCCTGCACAAACCCGATGCGCGGCAGCTGATCACGGCGAGCACCGCCGCGCTACTGCCCTTACCTTACGCCCCCTCGCCCTTGCTATGCTCCCCTTGACCCTTGCTACACCCCCTTCACCAGGCGAGCATGGACTGCTCCATCCGCGTGTGGGACCTCAACACGGGGCGGCAGGTCTACGGGCTGCGACTGCACACCACCGGCATCACGCAGCTCGACGTGGCGCCCGACGACGTGACCTTCTGCTCGGCCGACAAGAGCGGCATCCTTATGCTCTTCGACACGGCCACCGGCCACCGGCTCGCAAAGAACCGCACGATCCGCGGGCAGTACGGCGGCGACCCGTACCGGCTTAACTACACGGCCGACGGCGCCAAGATCATCACCGCGTCGGGCACCTCCCTTTGGCCCGGCATACCGCCCGGCCACATCTGCGTCTTCAGCGCCGCCGACCTCAAGATGCTTGGTGTGCCCCTCGGATATTCGCTCGACCGCCAGGTGCACGCCATCACGCCTGACGGCTCCAAGGCGCTGCTCTCGCACTTTGGCGACAACTGGCACACCTTCTTCGACCTGGGCTGCAACAAGTGGGAAGTGTGGGACATCACCATCCCCGAAGGCCAGGAGCACGACCTCAACGACGAGAGCGACCCCATCACGAACATCGTGTCCGAGGCTTGCGACCCCGCTTTTTACGAGCGAGCGCAGGGCGGCCCCGTCACCTACGTCAACAATAAGAACTCGCTCGATCAGCCGTGCAAGATCTGGTGGATCACGGCAAGCGGCAAGCGCCTGCGCCGCCACTTCATCCCCAAGGGGGACAGAGACGGCCCGTTCGCCGGCTCAAACATTCCTTTCGGAAAAAGTGAGCCGCCTCAGGACTCAAACTCGACACATTTCTCCCGCTCACCTGCTCGGGCTCACTGCCACGCCTTCCGGTACAGTCTACGCAATGGAGCGCGTGCTGGCCACCTACGAGAATGACGGCCCCACAAACAAGCCCGTGCTCGTGGGCAACGACTTCGTGGTGGAGGGCGCCGCTCCCGCCATCCAACGCGAGCGCACCCAAGGCAGCTTTCCCTGGGGCGTCGAGCGACTTTATCGCGGGGACGAGGTGTGAATTCCCGTGTGATCTCCAGCGGTCTACCAGCGAGCGCTTGATGAGCCCCGTCTCCACGACAGGTACTGCTGCAGAGCGCCAAGGGCGGCCTGGCCGCCACAAACCCCGCGGTCGCCCGCAGCGTGAGCGCTCACGTGTGGAAGATGGGCGCCGGCACGTCAGAGATCAACCTGCCGATCGCCAAGCTGGTGGGGCACACCCAGAAGATCACCTCTCTCGTCTTCAACTCGGACGACTCGCTGATCGCCACCGCCTCTGCGGACCGCACCATCAACATCTACGCCCCTGAGGTGCCCGCCTCTACTTCGGGGCTGCGGAAGATTTCCAGCAACGCAGCCGACGGACACGCGCGCTCGGGAAGCGTCGTGTCGGCTGATGGCGCGAGGATGCTGATGCTGCGTGGCGACAGGCTGGTCGAGCTGTGGACTGAGCATGACCTCGAGTCCAAGTTCGCTTCGCATCTCGGCTTCGTCTCCGTCGTCGCCATCCACCCGAAGGGTCACGTGGCCGCCTCGGCGGGCGGCGACTGCACGATCGCACTGTACGACTGCCAGGCGCGACAGGAGGTGCTCACCATCCCCGTCGCGAGTGGCACGACGACGACAGAAGTCCTCGGCCTCGCTTTCTCGCCCACCGAGCCCATCATTGCCTCGTGCGGCACCGACCACGCGGTCTCGCTCTTCAGCTACCAGAGCAGCGCCGCGAAGGCGTGGGAGGCGATGTTGCTCCTCAAGCTGCAGGGCCACCAACGCTGGATCAAGAGGCTCGCCTTCTCGGCCGACGGCGCCGCCCTCGCCTCGGGAGCCTTCGAGAACCAGATCCTGCTGTGGCGGCGGCAGGGCGCGACGTGGGACGCACAAACGGTGGGTAAAGCGCCGCTGCTGCTGCCCACCTGGTCGACGCCCGCCGTCTACTGCCTCGCTTTCGACAAGCACGGGAAGTACGTTGCCTCCGGCAGCGAGGCGGGAGATGTGGTGGTGCACACGCTCACCGATACCGCCCAGCTGTACGGCGTCAAGCAGCCGAGGCACGGGATGCTCTGGCACGACCAGCTGTTCAACTCGACTGTGGTCGACCTCGCCATCCATGGCGAGCTGCTGCTGGCCGGCGCGCTGCATGAGAAGGCGGTGCGGGTGCACAAGGCGGAAAACGGCCACGCGCTTGCCGTGTACAACGTCGCCTCCTTCGAGCCGCTCGCTTGCCTCAACCTGGTGCTGCCCTCGGCCACCGACCTCGCGCGGCTCTACGCGATGACGAGCTCAGGCCAGCTTATGAAGTTCAAGATGCGCAATCTGGGTGCAGAGGACCTTCAGAGCGTCGACTCCTTCTCCGAGAACGTCATCCATCTCGAGCGCAAGTTGCGCCTTCCGTACGAGAAGGACGTAAGCGTCCCGGACCCGGAGGTGTGGCACCGCTTCGCAGCCCGGGAGTTCACGTCCGACGCCGAGCGCGATGAGACGACCATCGTTGGCCGGGAGGCCCGCAGTGCCTCCAAGGGCTCGTCGTGGAATATATCCGAGAACCGTCAAGACGCCGCGAAGGACCCCAACCACGCAACCACGCACGAGCGCGTGGTGGCGTATCCCCGTTCGGCACGCGCAGACGGCTTGAGCTGCACATTCGAGCAGCTGCTGCCCCCCGGAAAATATGACGTGGCCTGGCGGGTCAAGCCCATCAGGGGCGGTGTGCCATCAGACAACTCGATCCGGACCATCATGTTCGAGGCAAAGGTGGGCAACAACAAGGTGGCAGCGATGCACCAGTACGAGTGGTCGACTGAGCAGCAGATGGCGCGGCCATGGCAGGCGGGCTGGTCAACGCTCTACACAGGCCAGCTGACGGTGGTGGACAAACCGCGCCCTGTCCTGTTGTCGTGGTACACGCTTCCACCCGGGGAGCACGGCCCGATGACGTCCGGTATCGACTCCGTCGACAGCATCATGATCCGCAACGTGACGGCCCTCCCGACGGACGCGCTCAACCTCATTGGCGCGCAGGAGGGCGCCGCCGCCGCCGACGGCCGCTTTCGAAAGGGCGAGAAGGTGTTCATCAACCTCGTCGCGGGGGTGTGGTGCCCGGCGTTGGTCTTCGACGACGAGGCCGAGGGCGCGAGCACAGTGCGCGTGGTGCCCATGGAGGAGAAAAAAGAGTCGGAGCAGGACACGAGCAAGCCGGTGGTGCCCAAGGAGAAGCTGAAGCGCACGCAGCTCAACATCGCGTGGGGCGCACAGGCCAAGGCCAAAGAGGAGGCCAGCCCGGAGCAAGTGCAGCGACAGGCGCGCTTCTTCCCCGACCTCACCTGACCTCCCCTGACCTCCCATGACCTCCCCTGATCTCCTCTGATCTTCTGTGATCGTTCTCACCTCCCTCAATCGCCATGCAGGTGGACGACTTCTGGAAGCAGAAGGAGGCTGCGGCCGTTGACAAGCCGAGGCACGAGGTGCGGCGCTACGCGCGCCCCGGGGAGGTGGGGCCGAAGGACGAGGTGCTCATCATCGGGCCTGATCAGCAGACCATCAAGTGCCGCGTCGAGCAGTCACGCGGGCTGATGCTCTCGCTGCGAGTAATGGAGAGCAAGTTCGATGACCCGAAGGTTGAGCAGTTCCAGCCGGCGCTGGCGCCGTACATGCCGGGCAAACTGCTCGCCCGTCCATTCAATCAGTGCATGCCCCTCGCAACCCCGTCAGCGGCGGCGGCGGCGGCGGGGGCCGCGGCTGCCGAGGCGGCGCGCCCTGGGTCGCAGCAAGGCTCGTCACGCTCGCTCGTCGAGCTCGTCAGGCGCATGTCTTCGCGCAAGGTCGCTCCTGAGGACGTCGTGAAGCGCGCCTCGCTGTTGGGACTGATGAAGCGCAAGGCCAAGCCCTCGCAGCAGCGCACCGGGATCACCTGCCTCCAGCGGGTGGATGACTACAGCGTCAAGGAGGTGCGCCTGGTCGGGCTGGTGCCGGAGGCGGCGGCGGCGGCCGGCGCGTCGAATCTGCACGTTGCCATCTCGGCCGCAAGCTACGGCGACGACGTCGCGCGCAGCGACGTCACGGACCAGGTGCGCACGCTCGTCTCGGAGGACGGCAGCGTGCTCGAGATCACCGTGGACGACAAGACGTTGGGCGACGTGGAGAAGGCCTCCAAGAGCAGCCGCACACTGCGGGTCACGGTCTCCGCCGATGCCATCAAGCTGGCCGACCTCGACAGCCTCTCCTTCGAGGCGGCCTCCGGCGCCACGCTCCGCATCGACCGGCGCGACCGCGCGGTGCTGCGGGCCGAGCGCGGCGGGTTCTTCACGGCGCCGCTCGCCTCGCTCGAGCCCTCCGAGCCGCCGCTGAAGGAGCGGCTCAAGATCGGCGACGAGCTGTACGCGAGCCCCACGCGCGACACCGCCTTCGTCCTCTGCCGCCTGCTCGGCGAGACCGACGGCGCGGGCATGCTCGTCGTGTTCACGCGCACCGCGGTCGCGGGCGCTAACGAGCACGCGCTGCCGCAGGCCGCGCTGCGGCTGCGCGCCGCTCAGGGCCGTGGCGAGCGCGACAAGTGGCTCAAGTTATGGGAGAAGCAGCTCAAGGGGGTCGCCACCCTCAAGGGGCTGCTGGGAGCAAACAACGCGGCGCTCGACGGTGGCGAATCGGTTGTCGTCGAGCAGGCAATTGCGACCTTCAAGCTGATCGATACTGATCGCAACGGCGAGCTCTCCCGCGACGAGTTCTTTGCAATGCTCGATAACTTCGGCATCGAGCTGCAGCCGGAGGAGGCCGCGCGCACCTTCGAGACGATCGACAAGGACGGCAACGGTGTGACACACCCCTCATGTTCTTGCACCCTTGCTACATCCCTTATCCTTGCCTTTTGACCCCTTGCCAGGCGTGCTCTCGCTTGAGGAGTTCACCGACTTTGTGCAGAACTACCGTACGAAGAGCGACACGAACAAGACCGAGATCGACATGCGAAATCTAACCATGCCCGCAATCGGGACGGGAGACTAGCGCCGCAAGTGCGTCTGATGAGAGACGGTGCCAGTCCGGTGCCGTGTGTCATGGTGTGGGTGACGGCTGATGTTCGATGCGTGGGCTCTACGCCCCGCTCGCACCTTCGACAGTTGTGTTTTTCGGTTCGCTGGTTCACCCGGTTGGTTCGCTGTCTCCTGATTCTGCCGTGCGTGCGGGGTGTTTGCGATTTATATTATGTGTGCTGTATATATAAATATGTATGCTGTACGTGTACCTCGCGAAGTATGCTGTACCTCGCCAGCTCGGCGCCTCGCGGGTCTGGGGAACACGCGCCACCCCACCGCCGCCCGCATGTCCGTCATCACCCTGCCCGCTTCCGGCCCGTACCGTGGCGGCGGCTTCCTCGTCGCTGACGCCACACTTGCTTCCGCCCTGGCCACGCATCAGCGCTGGCCTGTGGGATCGTGAGCTGCCAGCACAGTCAAACCCTCTCCTCGGCGTTGGCGTGGGGGCCGAGGGCAGCAGCGGCGATGGCGAGGGTGGCGACAGCAAGGGCGAGGCGGGCGGCGGCGAGGGAGGAGATGGTGGCGGCATGGGCGACTGCGGCGGCGGGATGGGTCCGACGGTGGTGGAGGCGAGGGCGACGGCGGCGGCAGGCCAGGCGACGCGACAGCGGTGCAGGTGAGGGCGACGGTGGCGGCGGCGTGGGCAAAGGGAGCGGCGGCTAGGGCGACAGCAGCGGAGGGCTGGGAGACGGCGGCGGAGGACTGAGCGACGGCGGCCAGGGCGAAGGCGAAGGCGGCGGCGGGCTGGGCAAGGGCGGCAGCGGCGAGGGCGAGGGCGGCCGGGGCGAGGATGCGGGCGGCGGTGGCGGCGAAGACGAAGGTTACCATAGTTAATCGATTCGGAGTACCCCCCCAGTTC
>Ga0115007_10002588_pt1 | contig 11063 bp, 10 predicted proteins | sample ArcOceMetagenome_2_FD_87166 | JGI IMG/M metagenome (GOLD analysis project Ga0115007, IMG submission 87166) | Marine eukaryotic phytoplankton communities from Arctic Ocean - Arctic Ocean ARC135M Metagenome | ecosystem: Environmental > Aquatic > Marine > Oceanic | place: Arctic Ocean | collected...
AAAGGAGAATAAAATCGCAAATAGGCGATTATTATCCCCTTTCTTCGCTAATTAACTCTATTAACTAAAGAATTAACTAAAGAATTAACTACAGATTAGCGTCAACAAAAGCAGCCAATTGAGACTTAGACAACGCGCCTACTTTAGTTGCTTCAACGTTACCGCCTTTAAATAGCATCAGTGTTGGAATACCACGGATACCGAATTTAGGTGGGGTGTCGCTGTTTTCATCAATATTGAGTTTGCAGATTTTCAGACGACCGTCATACTCTTTTGCAATTTCTTCAAGTACAGGGGCAATCATTTTGCAGGGACCACACCACTCAGCCCAGTAATCTACAAGAACCGGTACTTCAGCTTTTAATACATCATCATCAAAAGACGCATCAGTAACATTTACGATATTTTCGCTCATCGAACCTCTCTCCAAACGCACCTGAGTTTCGTGCTTTATCTTCTTTAGGTATCGATAATACCACCGCTACCGAAAAAAAGTGAACCAATTAAACGAATGTTGTTATCAACTGATTCTGTCACAGGGTTCTGGTAATCTAACTCGAAATAGCTTTCTGAGTAGAAGACGCATCTCATGGATAACAGTGATAACTCCGCCACTATAACCGAAGACGGTGCTTTATTAGCCGCCATAGACCTCGGTTCTAATAGCTTTCATATGGTCGTTGCAAAGCTTTTTCAAGGCGAACTGACAACCGTTGATGTTATGTCAGATAAAGTACAGCTTGCTGCCGGTATGACCGATGACAAAATATTAAGCGATGATGCAATGGAACGCGGGCTTAATTGCTTGCGCCGTTTTGCGCAACGGATCAGTGCTATCCCACGTAGCGCTATCAAAATAGTGGGCACTAACGCGCTACGCGAAGCTCACAACCGCTTGGAATTTGCCCAGCAAGCCGAGAAAATATTAGGCGTCCCCTTCGAAATCATCGCGGGACGGGAAGAAGCGCGCCTGATTTACCTAGGCGTATCTCACACCCTCGCCGATGTTTCAGGCGCCCGCCTAGTAGTCGACATCGGCGGAGGCAGTACCGAATTTATTATTGGTGAGCGCTTCGAACCACTGGAAACAGAAAGCCTAGAGATGGGCTGTGTTAGTTTTACCCAGCGCTTTTTCACCGACGGTAAGGTAAACCCGACTAACTTTCGTCGAGCCGAATTCGCAGCCAAACAAGAAGTTCTCTCTATTCGAGAGCGCTATCGCCAAGTAGGATGGATCAACAGTGTCGGCGCTTCTGGTTCGATTAAAGCAATCCGAAACGCGTGTGTAGAATGCGGCTTCGCCGACGAGGAAATAACGCCGAAAGCACTGGCTAAATTAAAAGACAAAATGCTGTCTTTTGATACCATTTCAGACATAGACATCCCAGGAATAAAACCTGAACGTTTGGCGATTTTACCAGCAGGTTTGGCGATTTTGATTGCCTTGTTTGAATCCCTCGATGTCAAATCGATGGGCTTTTCAACGGGCGCTCTACGTGAAGGCTTGCTCTATGATATGGCAGGACGATTACAGCATGAAGATGTTCGCGAACGCTCAATATCAGCGCTATGCCAACGCTACCACGTCGATTTAGATCATGCCCAACGTGTAGAGCACACTGCTATGATTTTGCTCGCACAAGTAAAAACAACGTGGGAGCTTGATCAGCCTGAGTATCATGACTTGCTAGCATGGGCCGCAAGAACTCACGAAGCAGGCCTGACGATTGCGCACAGCCAGTTCCATAAGCACAGCGCTTACCTTGTTCAGCATTCGGACTTAGCCGGTTTTACCAGCTCTGAGCAGCAATTACTTGGCTTTTTAGTGCGTGCTCATCGTCGTAAATTTCCGAAAGATGAATACAAGCTATTGCCAGACAATCGTCAAGAATCCATGAAGCGCCTATGCTTGATTTTACGTTTAAGCGTTATATTGAACCGCAGCCGCGACGAAGTACGCCTACCTGCGCTCAGCTTACACGTAGAGGGTAAACAAATGCAGCTGACCTTCCCCGAAGGCTGGTTCCCACAACATCCGCTAACAGAAGCTGACTTGCAACAAGAGCAAGACTACCTCAAGCAGATCGACATCAGTTTATCCGTCAGCTAATACTCGCCGTCTTTCTTGTCAAAATGAAGATCGCTACAAACAAAAACGCCCCTGAGTATTCAGAGGCGTTTGTTTTACTCAGTAAGTCATTATGATTGCTGAGGACCTGCCGCTACAATCTCGTCTGCAACGCCACTAAACTTAGTGAAGTTTTCAACGAACTGACCGATTAACTTGCCAGCCGCCGCATCGTAAGACGCCTTGTCAGCCCATGTATCACGTGGATTCAACAAACCAGTTTCAACGCCTGGTACTGTTAGCGGAACATCCAAGTTAATACCGTCTAGGTGTTGAGTCTCAGTTCCTTCCAATGCGCCAGCCTGAATCGCTGCAATAATGCCACGCGTGGTAGGAATGCTAAAGCGAGAACCCGTACCGTAAGATCCACCCGTCCAACCCGTATTTACCAGGTAAACTTGCGAGCTAAACTCTTCGATACGCTTAATCAACAACTCAGCATATTCACGTGCCGGACGTGCGAAAAATGGCGCACCAAAACACGTGGAGAAGGTAGACTTAATACCACCGCCAGAACCCATTTCAGTAGAACCAACGAGTGCGGTATAACCCGACAAGAAATGATAAGCAGCTGCTTCTTTGGATAAAATAGAAACAGGAGGCAGAACACCCGTCAAATCGCACGTTAAGAAAACGATACCTTTTGGCTCGCCGCCCATATTAGTTTCTGAGCGTTTCTCAACGTGTTCCAATGGGTAAGCGCAACGACCGTTTTCAGTCAGTGTTGTATCATCGTAATCAGCGGTACGATTTTCGTCCAAGGTTACGTTTTCAACGATAGAGCCGAAACGGATAGCATCCCAAATGATAGGCTCGTTCTTTTTACTCAGGTTAATGGTTTTAGCATAGCAACCACCTTCCAAGTTAAAAACAACGCCTTTACCCCAACCATGCTCATCATCACCAATAAGGTAACGATCAGGGTCAGCCGATAAGGTTGTTTTACCCGTACCAGAAAGGCCGAAGAACAAGGTAGTACTGTCATCTTCACCAATGTTGGCAGAACAGTGCATTGGTAAGACATCTTTTTCTGGCAAAAGGAAGTTCTGTACAGAGAACATCGCTTTTTTCATTTCACCCGCGTAACGCATGCCGGCAATCAGCACTTTACGCTTAGCGAAATTAAGGATGACACAGCCATCGCTCTTAGTACCATCGCGCTCAGGCACACACTCGAAGCCAGCAGCATTAATAATCTGCCATTCTTCCTTGGACTTGGTGTTGTATTCAGCGGGACGGATAAACAGATTGATGCCGAATAGATTTTGCCATGCAGTCTCAGTCGCCATACGAACAGGCAAATAGTGACTTGGATCAGCGCCAACATGCACGCTTGAGACAAAGTGCTCTTTACCGGCGAGATACTCTTCAACACGACTCCACAACGCATCGAATTTATCCGAATCGAAGGGACGGTTAATATTACCCCAGTCGATCGCATCAGCAGTGCTTGGCTCTTCAACGATGAAACGATCCATCGGTGAACGGCCTGTACGCTTGCCGGTAGTGACAACCAGAGCGCCGGTATCTGCTAGCGTGCCTTCGCCTCTGCTGATTGCATGTTCAATCAGCTCAGCACGTGTCAGATTAAAGTGAACGGTATTCTCAGTTTCTTTGGTCATTACTGGATTCCCTTGGCTCGCGCCAAAAACGTTACCTGAAAAGCAAAAATCCCCTGAGTCTGCCTATGGCAGTTATTATAGTGTTATGGGGGCGACAGATATTATCACAAAAAGTCGTGCCAAGTTCCATGAGCAAAACGATGAATAGAGCGCCTGTGCTCGTTCTCAGCCTGTTTAGTGAACTTGGTCAGATATAGGCACATGAGCCGAGTCACTAAACATGGCCTTAATATCCGTTTCATCAAAGCGATAGTGCGCATTACAAAACTGGCAACCTACTTCGATAACTCCTTGTTCGGCAATCATTTCTGTTAATTCTTCTTGGGTCATAAACTGAAGTGCGTTCGCACTACGCTCACGTGAGCAATCACAACGAAACATGACCGAATCGGGATCAAACAAGCGACAGTCTTCTTCATGAAACAGCCGATACAACAAAGTTTCGTTATCTAATTCGAGCAATTCTTCCGACTTAAGCGTCGCACCTATATGCGAAATATGCTCCCAGTCATTACTTTTGGTACCAGAGGCTGGCATTACTTGTAATAACAATCCTGCCGCACGCTGCCCATCGGCCGCTAGATGAATTTGTGTCGGCAATTGCTCAGACTGCAAAAAATAATCAGTCAAGCAACCAGACAGGGTGGCCTTTTCAAGTGGCACAATACCTTGGTAGCGATGCCCTGATTCAGGTTCAACCGTAATGACCAAGGTGCCTTCATCGCCAATTAAATCGATAATATTTGCGCCTTCATCCACCTCACCCTCATAACGAGCAATGGCTCGACACTCTCGATTTTGATTGATCTCTGCCATCAAGGTGCGAACTTGACCACTACCCTGCGCTTGCAACAAGAGACGGCCTTCAAACTTAAGCGTTGTACTGAGCAGTGATACCGCCGCTAGCATCTCACCCAAGGCTTGGCGAATCGCCATGGGATATTCATGCAAGGTTAAAATATCCTGATAGGCTCCTTCTAGACCAACCACCACACCACGGATGTCGAGGTTATCAAATAGAATACGTTGGATTTGATCGGGATTGCTCATGGCTTTTATCTCACTGACTGCGGTCTACGCCGTTTTGCGGTCGTAAACCATATAGATGTCGTTAATGGCAGCATTTTATCACAGTGTTTATCATTCAGCCGCGCTGAAGCTCTTTAACCTCCAGTAATTGTCGACGACTGCGCTTATCAGGGCGGTGACCCGGGTTAAGCGATGCCCCGCCCATGGCTTTACGTTCTAATGCTATTTTTTCACGACGCTCGATGCTTTCGGCAGTTTCTTCGTACAACAACTGCGCTTCAGGTGCACCACGGCGCTGGCCTGAAAGCGCTTTGATGATAATAGTGCGCTCTTCAATACCTTGCCGAACCTGCAACTTCGCGCCCAATTCAACCACTTTGCTACACTTTGCGCGCTGACCTTCATAATGCACTTTTCCGCCCTCAACCATTTGCTTAGCGATAGCACGGGTTTTATAAAAACGCGCGGCCCACAACCATTTATCTAAGCGTATTTTTTCCTGTTCTGGCATCTCTATTTACCTCCTAGGTAGAATGTCGCTAAAGGCGTCTAGCATCATAAATTCGTCGTTCGGCATATCTTCGCCTTGACTATCCGGTTTTAAAATCGACAACAAATAACGAATACCGTAGCGCTGTGCTGAGCGTAGCACCGCAAGGCTATCATCGATAAATAACGTACGTTGCGGGTCGAACGGCTCTATTTCATGCAAACAATCCCAAAACTCGGCCTGTTCTTTAGGTAATTGAAAATCGTGCGAACTAATAATACGGTCAACTCGATCACCCAAATCGGTATACTCAAGCTTGAGATCCAAGCTACCTCGATGAGCGTTGGTAATAATGACCGACCGTAAACCCGCGTGCTGAACAGCCGTGAGGAAATCTTGAACATGGGGTCTGAAGCTAATTCGGTCTGTAATTTCACGCTTAAGTGCAACGATATCGACGCTGAGCTCTTTCGACCAATAATCAAGACAATACCAATTCAGCGTGCCATGCTCTTCCATAATACGCTTATGAAGCCACGCCCGTGCCTCCACATAGTCTATCTGATGCAGCTCCGCATAGCGTACTGGCAAGTGCTCTAACCAAAAATAGGAATCAAAATGGAGGTCCAATAAAGTGCCATCCATATCTAACAACACGGTATCAATACTAGACCAATCCAACATAGCAGGTACAATCAAGTGGCTACCCTTTCTTAATCATTAGGATGTGATACCAGTATGCCCGTGAAGCCCGATCTTTTGAAGGTAACCCCCACCGCAAAAAGCCGTTTGTTTCAGGTAGAAGAGCTAGAGCTGCGTTTTAGTAACGGCGTAGAGCGCACTTATGAACGCTTGGCCTCGCGCGGTGACGGTGCGGTAATGATTGTTGCAGTGGATGACGACGATCACGTCATCCTTATTCGTGAATATGCTGGCGGCATCAACGACTACGTCCTCACACTTCCCAAAGGATTAATTGATCCAGGTGAAGATGCACCGACCGCCGCGAACCGAGAGCTTAAAGAAGAAGCAGGCTTTGGTGCTAACAACATTTCCGTGTTGCGCGAAATGACAACGGCACCTAACTATATGGGTCATAAAATGACCGTCTTAATCGCGCAAGATATATACCCTTGCAAGCTAGAGGGCGACGAGCCTGAGCCACTAGAGGTTATTCGTTGGCCCCTGAATGATTTGGATTCATTGGTCTATCGTGATGATTTCTCGGAAGGACGCTCAATCGCCGCTTTATTTATGGTTAAACATAAACTGTCATTGTGAACTTAGTTTGCCAAACTGAGCGTTGTTAACACTGGATTATGATCCGAGATATTCGTATTGATCGCCCGTGCGTGCTCAACATGAAGACCACGGTAAAACACGTAATCCAGTGGGTGCCACAAAAAACGTTTGATGTGATGTTTATCAGCAAACTCAACTTCGCTGAGACCCAAGCGAGTCATCAGTGCACGCAGATGATATATACGCTTAGCGTTCCACGTATTAAAGTCTCCCGCTATGACAAGCGGCCCGTCATGATGCGCGATTAACCGGCTTATGCTGGCCATTTCTTCGTAAAAGTACTGATTTAAAACAAAATTAATGGCATGTACATTCACCACCAGCAGATCAACTCCACCTTGTAACGGGTGGTGAGTCACTAATGCACTTTTGTGAGTAGCGTACATCAACTCTTGGCGCTGCGAGATAAAAGGCGTGCTTTGATCGCAGCGCACATTAAACGCGCTCATTACACCAAATAATTCTGTGCGCGTTTGAATATTGGGCGAAATTGACCACGAATAGCCATGTAGGTCGAACTCTTCGCGCTGGAAAGTTCGCGCCTCCTGCAATAGCACTAAGTTTATCGACTCTTGCTCCAACAAACCGGCCATTACTTCGTGGAACGCTGGCTGGCCGCTTAATTTGGCGACGTTCCAACTCAACAAGGTGAGACGTGTTGGGCACAGGTCATCCTGATGCCTGAGCCTCGTATAACGATCGGATGCGCTGGATATCGGTTTTAACATGACGCGCAGCTACAACTGAGGCGCAAGGATACGCATAAAATTTTCCATCACTCGCCGGACTCGGCTTTTAGAACGAGGCTCACTCACCGATTTAGCTAACAACCCTTGCATCCACGTTTCTATCTCGCCCATGACGCGCTCAGAAGCAACAAAGGTCGCGACTTCATAGTTAAGGAACAGGCTACGGTTATCTAGATTAACACTGCCTAACATTGCACCTTGATCAAACAACACCGCTTTTGCGTGTAACATTGAGCCTTCATATAAATGCACAGCAATTCCATGCTCCTCCAACTCACGCATAAAAGAACTTCGCGCTAAGTCCGCAATAATGTGATTAGAATTTCTAGGCGTTATCAGTTTTACATCGACGCCACAATTATGGGCAATCATTAGCGCACGCGATAAAGCCTCATCAGGCACAAAATAAGGAGTCACGATCCAAATACGACTCTGTGCCGAATAAATCGCATTCAATAATGATTCATACAACACATCCCCTTTTAGATCAGGACCAGAAGGCGCCACCTGAACACGAGTATCACCCTGTACGCATAGCGTTTTGATTGCTTCGCGCTCGGGCAATACCAGTTCCTCATGAGTGGAATAGCGCCAATCCGAAGCAAATATTTTGGAGTATGCCCTTACCGACTCGCCTTCCACCTGAAAAAGCACATCTTGCCAACGATGAGGGTCTGCTTCAGGACCAAAGTATTCACGCGATAAGTTCATACCGCCGCTCAAGACGCGACAATGATCAAACAAAAAAATCTTACGATGATTGCGTAAATTAATGTAATTACGAAACGGCATTTTAAACACGGGCATAAAGAAGGCTACCTGCCCTCCCGCCGCTCTTAATGCTCGAAACCGCCTCTGAAAAAAATAGGCCCCGAGCGACCCTAATGAATCAATGAGTAACCGTACCTCAACTCCCGCCTTCGCTCGCTCAACCAAACGACTGAGCACCTCCTTAGTTACCGCATCAAATTTAAAAACATACGTACTCATACAAATCGTATGTTGCGCTCCACTTATCGACTCCAGCAAGGCGCTGTTAGCCTGAGCGGCATCGGTATACAGATTAAATTTCTGCTCTGGCAAGTCCTCCCCTTGCCCCACTAAGAGACCATTGAGCAAACTCTTTTCTGTATTGGTTTCCGCTAGCGCTTGCAGGCTTACGTTCTCTTTCTTGTATTTAGGTGTACGCTTTCGGCTACCAAAAATGAAGTACATAAATACAGCGACATACGGCACCAATAACATCAAGAGTAGCCATGAGATCATATTCGCAGGATTACGCCGCTGATAAATCATGTGGAATACCGTAATAACAATAAGCAGCTCACCGGTGATCAAAAACAGGTGATACAAATAAAATGATGTCAGTTCTTGTAACATAAATTCCCAAATAACGATCAGATCTTAAGTTGCGTAGCTAATAGGCCTGCGCCATTAGCTACCTTATTCAGTATACAGAACAAGCACAATGTACTGACACCTTACCGAGGACGATGCATAAAACGCCGGTGCCCAGCCATATTCAATCGCTAAACTGTTATCACGCGGAACTATTTTCATAACATTAGCTCTAGAAGGTTAATAGCAGTTACTGCTGATAATCAAAGCTCTAGCTAAGGCGAAGGAATTTCATGAAGCAGTTTAAATACGGGATTATCATCCTTATCTTGATTGCATTAGCAATCGGAATTTATAGTTGGGTTAATTACCGCAAGCAACACCCCTCGACCAATGATGCGTATTTAAAAGCCAACACTCTATACATTAGCCCAGAAATTGATGGACGTGTTACCGATGTTCTGGTGCATTCCTACCAAACCGTAGAAAAAGGTGACCTTCTCATTCGCATCGATGATCGCCAACACTCGTTAGCTCTTCAACAAGCCGAGGCTCAAATCGAACAAGTCAAATCACAAGCGCAATCGGCTCTTGCTAAGCATAAGGTGGCAAAAGCCCAGTCGATGGCAGCCGAACAAGCACAGCGCAATGCGGCAACAGAAAGTCAGCGGATGCAACAGCTGGTTAAACGCAACATGGTTTCTAAAGAGCAATCAGACAACGCTCGGTACACGTTTAACGAAGCCGCCGCAACAGCGACAGCGACAGCAGCACAAGAGAACATCAGCGCGGCGAAAGCCGATAGCGACGAGATTAGCGTAGAGATCAAAGCGGCTGAGCTAGTGAAAGCACAAGCCGAACTCGATCTTTCCTATACCGAAGTGCGCGCCCCAGCTAACGGCATTTTAGGTGAAGTAACGACACGAGCAGGTCAATTTGTATCGTCCGGACAGCAGCTTTTCCCCCTGGTCGATTCATCACACTATTGGATCGAAGCCAACTTCAAAGAAACCGACTTACACGTTATCCAGTCGGGGCAAACAGCTAGCATAGTACTCGACATGTACCCAGACCACACTTTCACCGGTACGGTAGAATCACTCAGCCCGGCCAGTGGTACTAGTTTCTCTCTAATACCCGCACAGAACGCAACGGGAAACTGGGTTAAAGTGACTCAACGCTTCCCTGTACGGATCATGCTCAACAAATCGTCTAGTTCATTACCTCTACGTATTGGCGCTAGTGCGACGGTTACCCTTGATAGCACCGCTACTGATAGTACACGGGCGAGCGCGGCTAAATGATTGAAAGCCAACCAATCGCTAAGCCTAATGTCTCGCGCGGCTTAGTTTCTATTACCGTCATGCTCACCACCATCATGGTGGTACTGGACATGACAATAGTCAATGTCGCCCTGCCCGACATGATGGGCGCATTAGGCGCGAACTCTGACCAAATTACATGGGTACTGACCAGTTACATTGTCATTGAAGCCATTATGATTCCTCTCACGGGTTTCATGGTAACAATGTTCGGCCGTAAGCATCTGATGCTCATTAGCATTATCGGTTTTGTGATCTCCTCAGCGCTCTGCGGCCAAGCGTCTACGTTGACCGAGATGATTGCTTTCCGGCTCATGCAAGGCTTCTTTGGCGCTTTTGTTGTCCCTCTTTCCCAATCAATCATGATAGATATATTTCCAGCCGAAGAGCGGGGTAAAGCCATGGCGTTCTGGGGTATTGGAGTCATGTTGGGGCCGGTTCTCGGACCAACATTAGGCGGCTATATAACAGAGCATTTAGATTGGCGCTGGGTTTTTTACATCAATGTACCCGTGGGTATTCTGAATGTCTTCATGGTGTGGTATTTGTTGGTCGCTGAAAAAGGCCAACGCATTAAAGGCGACTGGTTAGGCGCAGGTTTAATGGCACTCGGTATCGCGTCTTGTCAGATTATGCTCGACCAAGGTAATCAAGAGAACTGGTTCGAATCAGGCCAAATACAGTTACTGTGTTTAATCAGCGCCATTGCTACGATCCTCTTTATCGCCCGTTCATGGGGACGAGCCGATAGCATCATCAACCTCTCGTTGCTCAAAGACAGAAACCTCGCCTGCGCCTGCTTTATGATGTTTGCCTTTGGCTTAGGTTTGTTCGGCACAATCGCCATTCAACCCATGATGCTTGAAAACCTCTTTAATTATGATACCGAAACCACAGGCCTGATCATGGCGCCCCGAGGTTTAGCATCGGCCGTTGGGATGTTTATGGTCTCACGGATGATCAATCGATTTGATTTACGACTGATTATTTTGTGTGGTTTTATCTTATCGGCAGCCGGTACCTATATGCTCACACAAATGAGCCTACAAGCCGCGCCTATGTACTTTGTAACCACCGGCGTGA
>Ga0115007_10002591_pt1 | contig 11042 bp, 5 predicted proteins | sample ArcOceMetagenome_2_FD_87166 | JGI IMG/M metagenome (GOLD analysis project Ga0115007, IMG submission 87166) | Marine eukaryotic phytoplankton communities from Arctic Ocean - Arctic Ocean ARC135M Metagenome | ecosystem: Environmental > Aquatic > Marine > Oceanic | place: Arctic Ocean | collected...
CAAATACAAATAATAATAATAATAATAATAATAATAATAATAATAATAATAATAATAATAATAAACAGATAGTAATATATGGCCATTTACATAAAGACAAAACTGGTGGAACGAATTTAAACGGATTAATGGCAGCTAAATTTGATAATGTTTGTGGCAATAAGGGATATTCGTATGATTCCTATCAAGTCAACGCAAGATTATTCAATGGTACACCAGTACAAGGTGACAGGATTCGTGGCGAGAAACGACAAAAACATGGTGGTAATTTTATGATTGATCCTAAGCAAAAAATGGAATCAATTGGATATGAAAATTGTGATTATATAAGTAATGAAGGTAGTTATCAAATATGGACAAAGGATATTGTACAACAATTAAATTTTACTGACAAAAATTGGATATTAGAATTACATGTACCATGTCGTGATCCAATAGAACATTTATTATCAACATGCAATCACCATAATCGTAAATTTATTTGTCCTGATCCTACAACAACAAATTCAACTATTAATTATAAAGCTGAACTTGAACAACAGGTAAAAAATTGTTTATGGAGTGGTGGACCAATGGATAAAAGAAAAATTGTTTTAGAGAGAAACCCAAGAGTTAATAATCCAAAAACAAGAAGATTTAATTTAAAATTAAATAATACACAATCCATAAATTTAAAATGTTTTCAACCATTCCCAATTGAATCATATATAAATTATATGGGTAATCATTTACGACAACGTAAAATTGAACCACAATATTACATACGTTCTACAAATAAACAAAGGAATAAAAATGATGAATGTTTATTATCATCGAATGATAAATATGCAACTAATATACAATATTTAAATGAGGTACGTCAATTATTAATGAAAATTGATACAGATGGATATTATAAATTTTGTAATAATTGTTTAGGAACACAAAATGAATTACCGCTACTACACGTAGTATAATAAATTGTCATGATTTAAATAATTTAATGTAATCAATCAATACTACTACTACTGCTACTACTCCAGAGAGATTAGACTAAATGGAATATATTATATTATTCGTGTGGGGCTAGACTTTCTCGTCGACGGCGGATCCCAGGCATTTGTTGAACAGATATACTCGATTGTCTTCGCATGACAATGCTGCTCTTTCTCGATTGTTTTTGTTGCTGTTGTGGTAGTGGTTTTCCAAGTACATCATGTACACCAATTGATTCTTCGCCTTTCTCATCTTCATCCTTCTCCTTTAGAATATCTTCGATAACGTCGACGTCCGCGAACAAGAGTTTGGACAACTCCGTGGCAAACTCGTCGTAAGTTGCATGTCCCGTAATTGGTGTCATCCGTTCGAACCATTGGTCCTCAAGCCATTCAATTGTGGTTTCATTCAGCTCGGCTCGTTTACTAGTTTGACTCTTGCGACGCACCTTGGCAGCTGGTTCCATAATACGTAGGGCTCGACCGTATTTGCTTCCCATATCGGTAATAAAGTGGTCATCGAATTTGTCTACGTGCTGGACCATTTGTTCTCGGGACACGAGGAATGCAACTTTTTCGTAGAGTTGTTTGGTCTCTTCCTCTTTGTTCTTGTCCTCCTCGTCGTCTATGTTACTATAATTCTTCAATCCGAGAAAATCAGCAATAACGGGAAGATGATCCATGTACCCGTTCGGTCCATCGGCAACGAGCGCTTCATAGACTAGGATTTTAACAGAAGGATCATTTCGAGCCGACCAGACTTCCTTATACATCTCCCAAATATTGGTCCCGAAACAACATTGTCCACCAAATATTTCCGGCCGATTCGCAATGAACTCGTTAGCATCATCGTATTCCGCATATCCCGACCGACCTTTGGCCTTTTGAAAGGCAAACCACGATAGTAGCGTAACATCAGGATCCCGTACGATACAAAGATATTTCCCCCCTGGATTGATAGCACTCAATAACTGATGAGACTTGAATATCCTTGGCGATGAATGAATATGATCGTCGTCATAACAGTCCAGATCTTGTCCACAATCGTAGGCAAACTCGAGCCAGGGTTGGCGTTCAGCGATATCATCAAAGCCATCATATCCTTCAGCATTGGTTCGGAGCTGCTCGCATACGGTCTGCGTCCAGGTGGTACCTGTTTTGGGAAAGGAGAGAACCACCACATCCGTGGAAAGGAGTTTGTACGTTTCCGCGATAAGCTTGGACTCGGGGGAGACGTGTGGCATTACGCTGTAGCCACGCGTTCCCCATTTATTCCATTTTTTCTTGGAGCTGCTATAATTGTTATTGTTATTATTGATGGGTGTCATGATATTCTTTTGTTGCTTGTCGCCTATATTTGTCATTGTGAGCATTTGGATACAAAAAATAACAACAATCGCCCAACAATCCAACTTACTTATTAATCATCTGTATTTTTTCGCTGGATCAGGGATCAGGAACAAATCTCGGAGAAACTACCCATCATAATTGCGGGACTCGTGAATTTTCTCGTTAGTCACGATATACGGCTGTAGTATTGAAGTATGAAATTTAAAATGTTCGTAGTTACAACGCTTGTGTTGTGATGTAGCTATTTATTTTAGAAAGACATCCAGATTAAAAATAAATATTATAGCAGAGGCATTCCAAGTTCCTCCTCCAATTGAATGGTTATTCTCTACTGGTGGTATTTATTTTAATGTTTTGCCTAAGAAAATACGTTGAATTTCTTCACATGACAAATTACATTTCCAGCAATATTTTTCCTCAATTGACAACATTTCTTCACAAGTATTCCGCAAGTGCTTTAAATCTGATGAAGGTTTTAATTTAGAACCAATCCTTACTATTCGACCTCTAACTGCTGGTGGCTGTTGAGATATAATTTTTATATTTTGATGTATTCTATCGGATGGACTGAATGCACCCTCCAAACATTTTTTAGATGATGAGTAAAGAACTACACATGTTGGATCATGTAGGTCTTGTGAAAGTTCAACTAAAACCCCATTATTATTTTTATTCTTGGATGGACTGACAAAACCAAAAGCATGCTGTAAAATCAATGCTAGTAAAGGTTTGTTTATGATCCCCGTAACAGGCAAAAGAGATGCATCTAAACATAACAGTATCCAAATTGATAAACAAATTTTTGAAATCCCACGACCACGTTCCGTTTGTGTTAAAAACATTCCCAACATTGAACTTGTTCGATCATATGAATTATTTTTCATAAGTAGATAACCAAGTTTGTTTTGTTTCCACGTCTTGGTCTCTTCATCAAATACATTTTCAAAAAATATTATTTGTATTCCATTCCTTGCTGGATTGCGATGTGGACGAGTCCCGACCGTAATATTCAGCTTATTGCTATTATTATTGTTATTGTCGACGTTATTTTTGCTATTGTCAACAATATTATTATTATCATCACTTTGATACGTCCCTATGATCCAATACGATTCTTTACCCTTGTCAACCTTTGTTAGTCCCTCCCATTGTTGGAATCGATACTCGCTACTATCATCTTCATCGTCTCCACCGTTGCTGGTAATAATTTTTCTATCACGCATTCGCTCTAATCGTTCTACACTACTCCAGTCAGATTGTTGACTATATGCTGACAAAACCAGGTCGTACATTGATTCAATACTTTTTCTGCTACAGTAATGTTGTCGTCGTCGATTATTTTCAAGCTCTTCAAGGATTTGAGAAGCTTCCAATACCATGTTTGAACGAACCAATGAACTAATAACAAGTGTGTATGTCACACTATCGGTACCATCAGTTGTAGTCCTAGTCCTACTAGTGTTGTTGTTATTATTATTACTATTGTTGTTGTTGTTGTTGGTAGGAGTACTAGGTGGAATCTGCTTGTTCATATTTTCGAATATTTCAAGTGAATGGATACCCTTTCGACATTTTGACAATATAGTCAATAACGCATTGGTTGTTAACGATGAAATTCTCTCTTTTGGTATTTTATTATGATATATATCAAGAGCAAGTTCCCAATCCTTTATTTTTCCACATGCAGCAATCGCAGCGTTATAACTAGCTGTAGAAGGAGTACAACCAATTATTATATCGTCATCATCATCTTCTAAAAGTTCTATCGCTTTCGTTATTTGATTGCATCTACCCAGTACCGATATCATCGCAGTACGAGCAGTCTCTGATGGATACTTTTTATATAACTCTAACGCCAAATTATGTTTGTTCGCATTCTCGCAAACTCGAAGCACCTCGACTGCAACATTATTGAGTTCGTCAATGTTATGCATACGATCTATTGGGGTTATTTTATTGTTGTCATTGTTATTGTTGCTGTTGATATTTGTGTCTATTTGAGATAATATATTCAGTGCGTAAGTAACGTTGCTTGGATGTTGTCGGATTTGACGAATCAGCACCTTGCCGCTTTGACGACATAAAGAAGTAGTAGCAGAAGAGGAAGAAAGCGGCGTAACTAGTATTAGCGCTTGTTGTGACAGAAGCAATGTTACGATGATTATTATATAGTTGATGAAATAGTTATTCGACTTCCATTGGCCCGTACCAGCACCAGTAGCTTTTTGCTTTGACGACATAAAAAAAACAATGGCAAGCAACGCGATATCTATTATATCTAGTACTTCAAAATGAGACTGCCATTATCGATACTCGATACTTGTGTCGTGTAGATTTTGAAAATACTATTGCAAATTGCAAACAAAAAACTATCAATCTGTGAAAATGGGATGAACGACAGACGGACGTCACTTAATATTAGCACTGTGATTGATGGGGAAGGATAGAGAACTAAAGTTGCCTGTGTAAGGACTGCAGCGTGTAGAAAAGCAACAGATCGAAATGATAGAATAGCAGCTACTATTGAATACCTACAAAAAAGGATAGGGTATTTGTATTCATGCCTTTTTTCTATTTTACTCATTAATGGTTTGCAATAATCATGATTGAGATTTTTAATAATAATAATAATTGAGGCAGACTTTTACTTTGGCTGGCTAAAGGAATTTTCTATTTATGGGCGTCGTTTTTTTTGCTGCGTGTGTGTGTGTGTGTTACGACTCCATTCATCCGGTTCTCTTTTATCGTGAGACAATCGATTTTCGTATACTTTTTCCCAGACTCCATTGCTCATCATCGAACGTAAACGACCTCTAACTTCAGAACTAAGCATCCCATCTTCACAACACAAGGTCAGTATCGACTGACCAACTTTGTCGGCACGGACATCTTTTGATACTAGCCGATATACGACTTTACTCAAAATACCATACGTAATTGGACCAACAAAACCTTTTTCACGGATTGTTCCGAAAGTTGATAGACACTTTTTGAGAGCGCGGTCCCGCTCATTCGATGCTGCCGACCCACAAGCGTCGATGATTAAGTGTAGAGTACGAGAATCAGGATTGAGTTTGTTCTTTTCTGACCTTTCAATGAGTGTGAGCATTATTCCGTAAGCATTCATATTATTTCCTCTTATTACATTCTGGAGAACTAAATTGATAGTTTTAATGTCAGGTTGAACGCCAAGATTTATCATGCGGGTCAATAGACTGATAGACTTGTCCTGTAAACCTGATGACTCTTTCCTTTTATCTTGCGCTAAAGAGAGTAAAACTGTATTAAAAACTTTCGTTTGAGGCAGCAACGCCTCATTTTCATTTGATTTGTATAGTTCAATCATTTCTTCCAAGTTATGTTCCACTTCTTTACCAGCTGACGCACGGGCACTAATATATGCCGTATATGTATCGCAATCTGGCTGGAGATTTGTGTAACCAACACTGTAAAGACTCATTAATCGCTCAAACAACGCTTCAACTCTTTGAGATGTCTTTGATGTATACCATTTCCGAATGATCATTTTCTTATAGCACTTCAATGGGATCGGTGATTGTTTATCTTCTGTCGAATTGGTCGTTGAGAGTAAGACATTTTCTGCTTTTTTGAGACAACTGCCAGCTTGCGAATATAGTTTCCGATTTACGTTCATCGCAATTACAGCATACAAAAATTCTGATACATCATTTGGGTCAAGGATGTTTCGATTTACCGTCATCAATTTCAAAACATGATCATATACAGATTCAATTTCAGGACTAGCATCTTCATCTAACTTAAATAAAGTATCGATCACTAAGGTATATAGTGATATATCTATTTCCTCACCCTTGATGTTGTCAAGGGAATGGACAATCGTCACTATATCAGATGGAGATGCATGATTCATCTGTATCGCAGAAATAGATGATCGGAAAAGTGATTTGGTTGGAAGAATTTTGTCGGCTTGGAACTGATCGATGTATTTTGCTACTGTATCTGAACTATCTAGTTGGAAAGAGATAAGTTCCAACACCGCATTTGCAAGCTCCATTTTCTCATCCCTCGTGAAGTCATTCCACTGCTCGAGGAGCTCGAACGAGACCAATCTAAGAGGATTTGAAATTTTTTCTTTCTGTAAAGCTTGTAATGTCATCTTCAAAGTCGCTCCATCAGGCTTTATTCTCCACGATGTCATCTGCGAGTACCAGTCAATAATTTTTCTACTAGCCGACGGATCTTCACTGGAACTCCAAATATTGAATATAAGATTAAAACTCTTGGTGCTCAGAATAAGGTTAATATTATTTTTGTCATCGTGCTGAAGTATCTTACTCGTAACCGCTTTGAAGACTTCATCTGCTCGCCATGGTACTTTGGACCCTTTTTTCTGTTCTAACCATGATTCAAGAACACCTTCAACAAGATTATAGGAAGATATCAAGAATGTGGGTTCGAGTTTTTGTAACCATTGCGATGCACCTTCAATGTCCCCATTTCGAATGTAATACTCAATAAGGTTAACGACTAATTCATTGCTTGGTTTTGTCTTCGTCAGATTCTGAATAAGACCTTGAATGGTATCTTTCTCATCTTCGTTTGCACTTTTTAAGACATCAGTAAGACGTTTCTCCGCTACTTCCACTTCAAAAGGAGACATAATAGTAGTAGTAGAAGTGCTTATGGTGTTGTCCATGTCAAGTACTACATCTGGATTATTTTTTTCTGGTGTCTGTTGTTGCTGGTGCTGTTGTTGTAAGGTAGATTCAAACATTATTGGTTCGGTTGCATCAGGGAGATTTATTTTGGGACATAATCCAGATTGTTTCATATCAGTCATTGTTTCCAGTAGCTGAGTGATCATGATATCATTTCGAGAATGAGAATCAATAGTCAGTAATTGCGTAGCACATTTTTCAAAAAGTAAACCAACCTGTTCGGAATGATCTACTAATAGGTCTATATTCCGCATATTATTGTTACCATCGTTATCGTTGTTGTCGGATATTAATCTTAACAGTAAATGACCTGCCTTTTCTGTTCCTTGCTGTACATGTGCATGATGATGTAAGCTGAGATAACCTTCAATTATAAGAAAGTATTCTTCAAGGGGGATAGTTTTTGTTCCCTGCGTTGTCTTATTATTATTATCAAAAAAATATACCGACTGTAAGTCCAGTAATCGAAACATGGCCTGCTCTGCTCGAGATAAAGCCATCTTTGAATTCCCTTTAGATAAATGAAATGCATCAATCCAAGAATTTAATATATGTCTTTGTAAATCTATAAGAATCGTTGATCGTTCGACAAAATTTGATTTAGTTTGCTTTGATGATTTCTTTTTTGAATATGATGCAGCGTGTTCATTTACTAATCGATCTAATAATCTTTCAGCTGAATCAATCGAAAATCCTCCTCCAATATTAAGCCATGCATCAATTGCATCTAATACATCATACCACATTTCTTCCTGCATAGACCCTAATGGAATCATATGTGTGTTCAGAGCAAAATGAGAAAATTTGTCGATTGAATTCTCCTGTTGACTAGTATTATGAGTATGATTGTAATGAGAAGAAGATGCTGGACCATCAAATGGTGATGATGACGATGACGATGATGACGATGATGACGATGATGACGATGATGACGATGATGACGATGATGACGATGATGGGATATTATTATTTTCTGATGAGTGATTTTTAAGATTGGTTCTTGTTGTTCTTTCTGTTGTTGTTTGAAATATTGAATCAGTTGTCGGAGATGACAATGACGATAATGACGGTGAAGATGACAATTCGGAAAAACTCCGTCTCCTCCCTGTCCCCGGACTAATACAAGGACTACTACTAGTACATTGTCGTCGTCGTCGTCGCGAAGAAAAATTGCACCATGCTCTTTTTTGTATATTTAGTTGAGAGCGGGAGCGGGAGATGGCTTTAGAAATTACTGGTGCAATTATCTGGGACATTGTAAATGCTTCTTTTTTGAAAGCAAATTCATGTTACAGATGCAATAAAAATAATGTGAACCTTTCCTTCGACACCACTCTGATGACATCTATCTATTTTCTTTCTTCTTTGCTGATTGTCGATGGTCGATGATCGAGCGATGATGAGTGATGAGCGATGAGCAAGTATCATACACTAGTACTGTACAATTATTTCAAAATCGAACAACACAGCGATAAAAGGGGGAAGGGAGTGACGTCATTTGGGGGTGTTTGTTAGAATATATAATATTATACCCAAACAAAAATTCCTTGAAAAGTTAGCGTTATTAGCTAGAGTTAGAGACAACAAAATACCACCACTGTATCCTACTTCTTACATTCAATAGCTCAAAAGTACATAGAATATTATGATATGATATGACAGTAAGTATATATGAATAATAATGACAATATTATTATATCGATTCCCTATTAATATTACAAAGTTTGTTCTTCTTTTTTAAAGTTAATTCGTAAAGGATGAGTAAGTAAAGAGTAGTAAGTAAAGTCACCAATCAATCATCAAATTAAATAGAATCGGGATCTCCGTGAAGCCGCAATCTATATAGGCAGGTAAAATCTGGATTTCCCCAATTTTCAAGTACTTTGACAGCCACCGCTGCAACACTTATTCTTGGTGGTCCACTACATGATGCTGCTTGTACCGAACAAGATCCCGAAGCGACTTCTTCTTCTTCATTATCATCATCATCATCATCATCATCATCATCGTTGATGCTGAAAGCAGTCGTAGGAGCAGGAAGTGGGGGTGGCATACTATCAATCGCCTTCGTGTAATAACTATCAAAAGTTTGGATACTTGGACCGTCTACATCATATTGGATTTCAGCAATATCAATAGGATTATTTAAATCAAATCCAATCGCAACACAGTTTGATGATGAATCATCATCACCGCAAGGCGGATATCCAACGATTTTCATATGCTTCGGAGCCGAGTCGTATTTACTTTCTGGAATAATATCTTGAGAAATATGATCAATAGAAACTGATTCAACAACGACAGGATATGCAAGTTTGAGTGTCACTTGTCCAGTTGATCCTTCCATCGGCCAACATGATCCTGGAAGAGTATTTTTCTGTATCAAAGCTTCAGGAGGTGCCACATCCCCACTCAAGAAACCCTTTACAAATAATAATAAATGAACGACAGGAAAGAAAGTTTAGATGAGTGTGGCAAAATCGACACCTTGTTATTTAAACACACGCCGCAGAAATAAAGATCCATAAAAAGCAGCACAGAACTCAATATATTTAATATACTACTTATTTCCAAACACGTACCAGACTGTGATAAACATACGATGGTATACCAACATTCCATTCTTCCCAATCAGACGGTAATAATCTTTCCCAATCTTGTGGTATGAATTTACTCCACCATACAGATCCAAGAATTTTACCATTATTGTTATTATCTGGTGAATAAGTTTCAGATGTCATCCAATGAACAACATTTGCACCTTGAGCATAATCAACCTTACCGATACCATCATCTGCATAATCCTGCAATGACCGTTGTACTTTTTGAACAATACTAGTCGTCGATGGACAATTATTATTTGTTTTCGCTGCATTCATTGTATTAGTAGTATCATCATCATCATCATCATCGTCGTCGTTATCACTGTTAGTATTGTAATCGCTACTACCTATATCAATTGGCACATCAGCTAAGATAGTTTTCTTGTAAGCAACCAATTCTTCTTCGACTAATGATAGGATCCACTTTCTCATTTTTGCTTCACTTTCCTCCATTATGGCATTCGTATCAAGGCGTTCATGTAAAGTGGCATTTGTAACCTTGTCTATGTTATCATTTATTACAGGAAGATCATCATCATCATCTTCATCATCATCGTCGTCGTCATCATCATCAACATCTACCGCTAAGGTATTGCGTTCTAACTGGATTTTTTGTTCCAACTCTCGAAGATCGGTCTCCGACTGAAGTGTATCCATTAAGCGTTCTACAAGGTCATCAACTTCACGAGTATTAGCCTCTTTCAAAAGAGAATTGACCTTAGATTCTTTCTGTAACATTTTTTCTGTCAACGATTCAAATCGATTCATACTTTCGGTAAGTTCCTCCATGATATGATTTATTTGGACCAAATTAGTAGTAGTAGTAGATGCCGTCGACATCGAATCATCATTATCCCCTGGCATCTTCTTGCTCTTTTCTAACAAATTCGTAACATCCTTGATTGTATCCTGTAACGAATCTTCTAATATCGTATTATTTATCGTAGTACCACCTGCTTCTATGCCGGACGACGTCGTCGACACCACAAACAAAAATGCTGAAAAAAATAGTAGCCAACATTTATTTCTGACGGTCACAATTGAAAAACAACTCATCATTTGTTTCGTCCTCAAGTAAAAATTGGAAAATAGATTGATAAAGCTTCCTCAAGCGGCTTGGAAATTCTCACGTTGATTCTGTAACGATCTTTCTTTCTTCTTCTCTTTTCTCCTTTATCACTTCTTCCTATTTGCATATCGGTAGGTGTGGAGGAGAGTAGTAGTGAGTAGTGGCAACAGCCAAACAACAAATCAATAATCAATAGGAAATTTACAAAATTCAAAATGCACATATTTGGTACTAGCTTAGCTCCTATTGAAAATATTCGACCATACAGCCTCATGGAAATGTATACCAGATTCGTTTGTTTTTAGAGGTGAATATACCAAATAGGTATATATTTCAAAAGTACCGA
>Ga0115007_10002593_pt1 | contig 11041 bp, 9 predicted proteins | sample ArcOceMetagenome_2_FD_87166 | JGI IMG/M metagenome (GOLD analysis project Ga0115007, IMG submission 87166) | Marine eukaryotic phytoplankton communities from Arctic Ocean - Arctic Ocean ARC135M Metagenome | ecosystem: Environmental > Aquatic > Marine > Oceanic | place: Arctic Ocean | collected...
ATATTATATCTTCAAAATACACACCACCACCAACCAAACCAACCAAAGGATATGGTGGTATACAATCGAAATTACATAAATTGCATTGACACGATACTTACACTAAAAACTAAAAAATGTGCTGTTTCTCCGCTTGTGGTCACTAAAAAAAAAACACTCACAAACTCGCTCAAGATCTAGCAATACCGTTTTGATTGAAAGATGAAAGATAGAGATAAAGAGACTTCATTCTTCATTCTTCTCCATCCATTACCAAATAGCGTAGAGTAATGTCGCGAATGCATTAGATTAAGTAAAACTGCAGCACTGTTACCGCTCTTACACCCCACCTTGTTTCTTTCTACGTAACGCCGATTTAGTAACTTTTTGGGAAATCCGTTTCGCCTGATCTGATTTTAAGTACAGTATGGCGGTAACCATCAAAAATCCCGAGCTCATCTTTGCGATCGTCCCACGTGTCGCGGCGTCCTTTAGTATGATAGGTTCAGCGTGGATTGTATCGGAAGTTCTCCGAGATAAGAAGAAGCGAGGAAAAATTTATCATCGTATCATGTTAGGCTTATCATGCTTTGATATCGTTGGGTCGATATGTTACTTCCTTGGTAGATGGCCTTTACCTCCTGATGCTGTGTTTCTACCTGGAGGTGTTGGGAATCAACAAACGTGTACAGCACAGGCATTCTTCGGACAGGCTGTGCTTGCTACAGTGGTGTATAATTGTGTATTGGCAATTTACTATCTACTTGTCATAAAGTACGGTATGAAGGAAAGACAAATTCTCAAGTACGAGAAATTTATGCATGCTGCTCCAATCATTGTGTGGATCGGAACAGGCGCTATGGGAATTGCGTTCGAAGTCTTCAATCCAGCTTTCTTCAATTGTTGGATTGCTCCAGTTCCTATCAATTGCGCTGCATATGGTGAAACAGGAGACGATCGACCACCTTGTACGAGAGGATATCTTGCTCCAATCTTTCAGTGGGCGATATTCTACGCTCCGATCTGGGCCATGGTACGTAAACTATCTATAAATACTATTATATTGTTATTATTGTTGTTGTTATTATTACACTAAAGGCGATTCCTTTTTGTGTATGACGTTTACATTTTTTGTTTCTCTAAAAATATTAATTTTTGCGATGTTATTCGTTATCTTCACACAGATTATTGTTGTTACGTGCATAATGTTGATAGTGTATTGTAGTGTATTTAAAATTGAAAAGAGAAATGATAGACATACATCTAGTTATTCATCTGCGGAGGGGATTAGTGGAGTATCTAGAAGTCGATCTGCTACTGCTACTACTGTATCAAGGAAGCATTCTCGTCGAGTTGCGATACAAGGTTTGTGGTATCTTGTTCCATTCTACATTACATGGGTATTCCCAGTTGTGACCGAGATTACAGAGATGGCAACAGGACAGTATTACGATCCGATGGTAGTCCTTGTCTCTTTATTTTTGCCTTTCCAAGGTGCACTCAATTTCATCGTGTACATGCGGCCACGTTACCTCAAGTACAGAAAAGCACATCCAGACTGGAATATATATTAGTAAGTGATTAGGATGTAGTATGCATTTTCTTCCAGATTATTTTCTTGAACGGATTCAATTTTGAAAAGATTATGCTTGTTCGTGGAGCTATTTTGCATACATTTTTATCTTTGCTGAAATTTTCATCTTTGCATTTTTGTTTCTTTTCTCGCAACCCATATAGTATTATAAGTAGGACGTTAAAGAAATCCATATGCTGTATTGACACGGATGAAGATGATAACTTCGTTTCTGGTGAATCTGGATCAACCGCTTTCGGATCCAGACGAAACAGAAGCTCTCTGATTTCGAATCGTCGACGTAGGCCTAATACTGAAACTAACAATTCCGACGTTGTGAGTGGTGATTTTGTGACCAACATCAACGACAAAGATGACGACGACGATGACAACGATGATGACGACGACGACGACAATAGAACGAACGATGTTAAGAGTACGAGTTTGACGATTTCAAAACAGCATATCGACAGTACTACTAAAACCATGGCACATGAAGGGGATGAAGACAAGGAAGACGGAAAATAAAAAAAAAGGTCCGTGTAGTTGATACTAGAAGGGGACTTCATGATTCAAGAGTGAGGGTCGCTCTCTGCAATCCTTGACGAGTGCAGTTACTGACCGATGTAAGCAAACCTCGTTCTCTACTAGAGATCAATGGTTAAGCTTGGGTCATCTGATTTTGCTGCTGCTGCTGCTGCTGCTGCTGCTACATTGAGTTCAAGCACATTTGATATACTGCCCCAAAACTGTACCAATTTACTGCATAATATTATTATTTTGTCAGCAATTAGTGGCCACTAATGAGCTCTTCTACTGTTCTACAGATAATTAAATGGCACAAGTAATGACGAATAAGTAAAGTAGTTTTTATTTTATATCGTCCCATTTCTAATAGTCTCAAATAGTTCAGTACCAACAAGAGCTGTCGATCCCAATGCTAATACCCCAAGACCAAGCACACCCCCAGGGATAATATTATTATCATTACTGTCATTTGTATTTGAATTCTGACGCTGCATCAATATCATCGAAACCGGGATGATCCCATATAGTATTGGTGAACCAAATGATCCAGCAATCTTTAATGTATCTGTTATATCCGAAGCAAATATTTGTGATAACACCAATGATATTCCAACCGGTATGGCAACCGAAGGTAAGGAAAAAGTATTCGTTTTCGTTTCAGAATTAGAAGAATCGTTGTTAAGTATTATTTCAAATTCTTCTGATAGTGACATGGAACCACCCAAAGAGGATCCCATTACTGTAATCATTGAAAAGCATGTCATCAGTCCTCCCAAGGTAGAGGAAGAAGAGGACGTGGACGCCATATCGATTCCACCACCAAGAACCGCTATCGTCCATGCCATGTACATAAGAAGAGGGATCATTGATCCACATGTAAGGGCGGTTTTAACCTTAAGTCGGTCATAATCTAATAGTCTTGTTATTGTTGGTACAATATTTTGAAATATCAATATAGAAACAACAACTGGAATCATAAGAAGCATACCATCACCCAGTTCTTCCTTGGGTAATGATGATGATGTTAATATTGACATTGGATCGGAAATGTTCGATAAACCTGGTAATAACAGACCAGCAAAAGTTCCAAACAGACCCATAACCAATATACTACAGACTTGTGATAGATTCTTTAGGGATTGAGATGATATAATACAGAACAAACCACCCGCAAAAAGGTATGACAGGAACGTCCCAGCATCATCGACGGCAAGTAGTGGAAGAAAAGATGAATCGAATGGAAGTACCGATGGTAGTAGTGAACTACCTATTTGTCCTGCCGTAAAGATATTGAATGCCAATATCAATGTATTAATGAATACTGATGTACCAGAAACCGTGTTGGCTGCACTTGGTGGAAGTGTCGCTTCTGCAAATTCTTTGAACGAGCTTGGTACGTCACCACCATTCGATTCATGTTCTTGTATTGCAACCTGTGCAATTGTTAATCCGGACATTAAACACATCATCCATGCACCAATCATAACACCAAAAGAAAGAATCGGTCCAGGTCCAGCAACTACTGCAGGTAATGCTAACATACCAGCACCAACTGTATTGCCCGTTATCATTAATGATGCAGATGCTACTGGAAGTATAAACGATTCAAGAAGTGACGGTTCAGGAATACTAGCAGTAGTTTTCTGTATAATATCATAATCATAATTGTAATCGTAATCAAGAAGTTCTGATGCTGATACCGATAAGGAGAGTTTCTGGCGTTGGTTATCCTCTTGATTTCGTCCCTGCTTTTGCATATTCAACGATAATAACAGCTGTCGTGATCGTGACTCTTTCCGACGTGGTCCATTGAATGAATTATTATTATTATTGGTTATTGAAGGAGAAAACCCGTTACTTGTACAAAGAGGAGTAGTAGTAGAAAATGCATTTACATTATACGATAAAAATGAAAAAGCAACAAAAAGTACCACCACCGTAACAGTGAAGCCGACGTTTTTGTTGTATATACTCAGGCGCATCATGATTTTTGTTGTTGTTGTTGCCGTTGTTGTATCAGCGTTTTTATTATATTAGTGTTAATTTATGTGATGGAAATGTACTCTTTTGAACGTCGAGTTTTTCTTGGAAAGTCATATCGAAGGCGAACTAATAGGACCACGTAAACAGCTTGTTCGATCAGTTTTGTGAATTCTGTAATTCTCAATTCTAAAACAGAATTGTGATCAAGAAAAAAGTGAGAAGGTAAAGCATCAAAGTTCTGTTGTTTTTAAGTCAAATACAACTACTGGAAGTTGATGATCACGCACGAATACTTAACAACAAAGCAAACGTGGTATGGGGGTTGTCACCTTTGTACTATAGCCCAAATAGTTTTTTATACAATTAAGAAATTGCTTCTTGCAACATTTTTCTTGTCACCCCCAAATTATTCCATGGAGTTGTTGATGATATAATAGGACCTGTATATCTTGAACTTTATCCATGCTGTCTTATTGTCAAAATGTTGACCTACTGTAGGCTAATCATTCCAGATCATTATTGTGAAATCAGGACCGATATGCACATGATATAATATCCCATCTTCTTCTGAGTTGGTTGATGCATTGTATTATCTCCATTTCACAGAATCAGGTGATGTGATTGAAAATTGATACATCCTGGCTTCTTAGCACCTACATACATATTTTTCATCATTCATCTTGTCGTTGAATTGGTTCATTGTGGTGCTGTAATGTTTGTTAGATAAGTGATTGGTTAAACCACTCCATCATTCTTTTGCCACCTTGCATAGACACTGTTCACCTTGGGGAAATATTCTGTAGGGAAGCTTTTATAGTACTATCTTAGTTGTTATTTACCTACCTTTCGGCAGTAAAAACTTCAATTATCCCACAATTCGCGACACAAATATACAGTATGACTGGTGTATCGCAGACTAGCTAGTGATGATTGTATTATCAAGGGAAAAGGAATCATCATACATTATACCAAGGTGTAATCATAAGCAAGTAATAAGTACTACAACAACCAACAACACGATGTCTTCTTCGTCGGAAGAACAAGCAAAAGAAATAACATGGACATGCCAGGATGGTATTAAAATAGCTGGTAAACAATGGACGAGTAAGACAGGTCACGATGAGAATAATAAAATTAAGCCATTACAAATAATAGCCTTACATGGTTGGATGGACAATTGTGCAACATTCGATTCATTGTATCATGGATTGAAAAACAAGTTATCTGATATCGCCGATATTGATTTTGTTGCTATTGATTTTCCAGGTCACGGTCAATCGTCACATAAATCTCTAGATGGTCCTACATCTGTCTTGGCAGATTATTGTTATTATGTATACGACGTTGTTGTTCGGCAATTGAAATGGGAACCCGAAGATATAACAATTATTGGACATTCCATGGGAGCATCGGTAGCGCTCATGTTTGCAGGTGCTTTTCCTGTAGAAAAATTGGTCATGTTGGATTCATTAGGACCAAGTCCGAAACCAGAAGAATCAATTTCTCAATGTATCAAGAAACATATAAAAACACGCGCGAGTGGTAAGATGCCATCGTCCGTATATCCAAATTTTGAAACAGCCGTAAAAATACGATGTAAATCACCTGCGATTTTATTTCCCGGTAAGCAATATATAAGTGAAGAAACGGCAAGATCATTGGTAAAACGAGGATCTGTTATCCGGGACGATGGTAAACTACAATTTCTACACGACCAACGTCTATATTGGCCAAGTATATTATTTTTATCAGAAAAACAAATTGAAGTACTATATAAGGATATTTCCAATCAACCAACATCTACATGCTTATTATTGGCTGACGATGGTATGCCCTTTCCTACTGATTTGGTATCTCGAACAAGGAATCTATTACTCAAAGCTGACGATACATATCAATCTCTTCCCGGAAGTCATCATTTTCATTCGGATCCGGATAGTGTTGATAGAGTAGTGGATGAAATAATCTTGTGGCTAAGACTATAGTGGCTGAATGGAGTTTAGATGTCTAGTAGGTGGTGATACGTATATTGTTTTCCCCTTTTGAATATACGATTGGTGTTATATTCCATTGCGAACGCCCCCTCCCTCGGATAGCAGATATACTGTATTCTCTAACAGATAATTTGATGATATTCAGATCTTAGTTTATTATCGTGTATAATTCATAATTCTATAATAAACAAGTAGTATAACTTTGTCGAAATTTTGCTTTTCTTCTTTCTGATCGTCAATTCTTGAATTCTTTTCTATAGTTCTGGTTCTATATAATCATCATCACCTTCTCTAGGAGGTGGTACATATGGTGGTGGCGGTGGAGGAGGAAAGCTACCATCTTCTACTTTTTCTATAGTTCCAGGAAGACCAAACAAGATTGTTCTATCCTTTTCTCTCATTTGTATCATCTCAATATCTGGTGATGCCCCACTTTCGATAGCTAAATCTCGAAGACTCTCCCATGCTTTTTCCAACGTACCTAATTAATTTATGCATAATTTTATTCATTTATTTATGGTGTGGTTGCGTTGTTGATTAACAGAAAAAAGAGGGGATTAATAATGAGATGTCAGGAATATATTATAAGAATACCAAATATTTCGCCTTATCCCTATTTAGACAATACATCATTGATTTGATTAATATGAGCTTTTGCTTTGTATGTTTTTTTGTTAACCAACTACTTACCAAACGTTTTAGTGTTTACTTTTACCTTAACAATTGTATGGTCATCCAGGAGTTGACGTAAGTTGTTCCCATGTTTGATTGTTGCACCCTTCCCTCCAACTGAAATAAGAGCTCTTTTAGCATATCTCCATACCTTTTCCATAACAGGGATCGCAATATCGGGATTAATATTAATATTAATATTATTATTAGTATCATCATCATCATCATCATCATCATCATCATCATCATCAGTATCGTCATCATTTTTCTCTGCTCTTAAAATTGATGCCTCGGGACGACACACCAGTACATCGGGAGCATTATCATAAGGCGTTGTTGCTGTTGTCGTTATCCTGTTAATAAGGACAGGGATTTGAACAAATGCACATACCGCCGAAAATTGTATAAAATTCGACAGGATGAAGATCTTAAGGAATGAAGCAGTATTCATCATCATTTTGAATTAATCAATCGATGCTTAGAGTGATAATGGTTAAGAAATCAGAAGATACTGTTACTCTGTTGTGATGGAAATTAGTGTCTCTGAGGCTGATGGCTCGTCGCTTAGGCTGCGTAACGTCGTTGCTGATTGATTTCATTCGATTGGTTGTGATAGCATCGATCGCACGACTAGACAGAGGTACACGACTGGGATATTTCGAAATTGTTTGTTCTTGTTTGTGTCAAGTGTCAAGACTAAAAGACGAAGACCGTTCGAAAGTTAAAGTCATAAGAAGCAGGTATTTTACTAATCTTTATCATCGTACACTTTTGTCTCTCTGAAAGAGGGACAGATGTTCTGCTAACTAACATTCGAACATACTATATCTTGTGATGGTAGTTGTAATTTGAAAGTCACGGTATCATGGCTGGTCGGAGAAAGAGCAATGCTCATCGAGTAAAATATCTTGTCGCCGTGGTTTCGATTTCCATCGTTGCCGTATCTATTTCTACGATTCGAAATACATCTAGTATTTTGTCTGTATTTCAATCAGCGTCACAACTACAGATCGAAGAATATCATCAACAACAAAAGCGACAACAAACCGATGATGGATTCCCCCCAACAACAACAACAACAACAACAACAACAACAGGGCATGCAGTTGTGCCACCTAAAGCATCGTCGTTTTTAATTTCCAAGAATTCTACCGACTTTATCCCTACATTGCGAATTCCTATAGGGGAATGCATTCCTTCTCCGAATCAACCTCTCAGAAAAGTTACATCATTCCCATACTATGAGGACCCGACCAAATTCTGGAATAATAATAATCTACCACTACTACTAGCTGTTTGTAAACTAAATATGATGGGTAACACTACCAGTACTTCTTCTACCCACTTTCCGCATATGATGCAACAACTTTATGGATGTTACACATATTGGAAAGAAAATCCTTCCAGAATCCCAGTATTGTATACAATATCGAGATTATCCAAAGAATCGACAATGCTCAAATTAGAAGAAAATGCTTTTTTGAAGGGATTCTTGCAAGTAATGACATCTCAACTGAAAGTAATTATCATGACCAGACAGGATATCAAAGATTGGTTGAAAAGTAATAAATCGACGACGACAGAAGATAACGACGTGCTCTCATTACCTACCGGAGCACAGAAGAAGCAGGATACTACTACTATAAATACTACCGCCCATGACGATGATGATACTAATATCAATACTTTTACTGCTCAAGGAATTCGAATTTCTGGTGGTTATATTCTCTCTCATGTCCAAGACTTGAACGCGATGGTCGAGAAACATTATTTTAATATCGACGATGTTTGGGAAGAAAAGACGAAACAATCGTCGAATGATATATCAAGTAACAATAGTACGTCATCCTTATGCTTGTCATCACCCAGAATTGGAATTTTGAATCGAAAACCTTCAGTAGGACGCTCTATTTTAAATGCTGAGTACTTGATTAGGAAAATCTCTGACGAAAACGTCAACGTCAACAACCGCAACAGCAACGACAGCAAGAATAGCTCGACAAAACCACCACCACCACCACCATCATCATCACCACCACCAACATCACTTATTTCTCTTGAATACTTTGAAAGGAAGAACTTTGAGGGACAAGTACGGTTCTTAAACAATGTAGATATATTGATCTCTCCACATGGAGCACAACTTACAGGTATCCCATTTTTGGCAAACAAACCGTGTGCACAACTGATAGAAATATTCCCCAGTAGATATTTAATTCCAGATTTCTTTGGATCATTGGCACAGAATTCAGGTATAGCGTACTCATACATATATGCATCTGACAACGACGCGATAACAAAAGAAGAACACCAACATGCTGCATCATCATCGATACACGGAAGAATTACTGCACGAGCCCAAAATATCTGCCTCAGTCCAACTGCTGTAGTTGATATTGTCAAAGATGTGATTCTTGATTGGCGCAAGTGTTGTGATCAAACTGAAAGTGCCAACTAACAGCTTCTTTTCCTTTAATGAACTCAAGATATCTAACCAGAAAGTAAGGACTGTAAACTAAGAAAATTCACTGTGAATAGTATAACGAAACGAGCGGAGAGCCACATAACTAATGAATGCGATTTTCGAGTACTAAAAGTAAATTGGGTTAATAAATACCAACTGCACTACTCTATATTACTTTACTTGATCTTTCTACAGCTTTGATTATTCATTGTCCGGTTTCTATCGATCCTGTTACCCCATAAAACGAACGACAGACTTAATCCAACAAAATTATGTTCTTCATATACTGTACCACAAAATACTATTAAGTATGCCGCATTCACTACGGCCGAAAAGATGAAATCATCTCTTTAGATTTCTCAACATCTTTCTATCTCACCACCTTAGATTTTTCTCTTTTCTTTCTAAGAGAACATCTGACCCAAAAGTGCTAATCGGTCCATAGCATCGATATTCGATTCTTCTTCTTCTTCTTCCCCATAATTTCCTTCTAACAACTTCCTCGATGATTCATCAACAATCGAACCCTTGCATTGTTGTGATGTGATTGCAATTTCAGTTCCTGACATAAACCGATCTTCAGTCGTTTCCTTTTGGATCGTTTCGATAGTATCTTGTAATGATTGTATTCGATTTGGTAAACGTGTCCATTGTGGATCTCGTAGTAGTCGAGACAAACCATCCAATGAATCTTGTAAGGACGAAGAAGAGATACAATCATTGGCAGTGTTGCCTTTATTGATTTTGCTATTGATACCTTTACTGTTGCTGTTGCTGTCATTTTCTTTATCGTTGTTAGACGCTTCATGATCATCCTCCTTATTGTCATCTCCTTCAAAAACGATCTTAATTGGTTTGTCAATAAGATGAGCCGAAAATGATGATGATATCCCATCTTCGGTACGTTTCAGTACACGTTCTCGAATATTTTGTACGGTACTAGACTTGTTTCGAATACGTGTTCGTAATTCTTGTGCATTTTTCAATGCTTTCGTATCAACAAGCTCTTCCTCATCAATCTCTTCTTCTTCTTCTTCTTCGTCGTCGACGTCGTAATTATAGTTATCTTTGTTTTTCCCCTTCTCTTTATTTTGATCGTCGTCCTCATCACTGTCTTCGTCATCATAATCATCTTCTTCATCCAAGACGATATGATATTGATCAATATAATCACTATATTTATTGTCATTGATTGGACGAACTATACGTTCTACGTTGTTCAACAAGGATTTTTTTGCTGCTTCGTATATCCCCTCAATCATTTCATGATCTAAATCTGGATATCGATTCTTGTCCTGTCCTTCTTGTTGGAATTGATGAAAATTATCAAATGTCGATTCGATTGCAGCTAATGCAGCTTGATATTCTGATTGTGCAACAATATTGTTGTTGTTCATATTATTATTATCATAGGACGACGACGACGATTCTTCGATATGTTGCTGCTGCTGCAAAACCATGATTATGTTTGATTATACCTATTACTGTTGAGAAGAGAGATAGGAATAAAATGATGATGTATAGCAATGTATAAGATAGATGACGGATGGTTGACCCCACAACCAAGATAGTTTTCAAGCAAAAATGTGAAATATTTTATTCGTTGGTTTTTTTTATTTTTTTTACCGTTGCTTTTTGGTGCGAGCCGGACCCTCGAAAAGACTAACTTACCATAGTATATATACAACATATCTATCGTAAACCATTACTTACCCTCACAATGTGTGATTCAATCTAGTCACTATCGACGTTCGTCGAAACTCTCCGAACTCTCCGAAAGCGAGGATCTGTTTGCGTGCTAAATGCTAAAACAGATCTGAAGCGCCGCAATAGACAACAACAACAACA
>Ga0115007_10002595_pt1 | contig 11036 bp, 8 predicted proteins | sample ArcOceMetagenome_2_FD_87166 | JGI IMG/M metagenome (GOLD analysis project Ga0115007, IMG submission 87166) | Marine eukaryotic phytoplankton communities from Arctic Ocean - Arctic Ocean ARC135M Metagenome | ecosystem: Environmental > Aquatic > Marine > Oceanic | place: Arctic Ocean | collected...
CATGCTGCACAAAAGAAAGATGAACTTGATAAAGCATTTTTTGCACTTACTGTTTGGGAAATACGAAAGGTAATAAATTCAAATGCATCCAATGAAGATTTAACATGGGGTCGAGAATATTTAAGAGCGTACCGACCAGATGAAATTTGGACGTCCAGCCAGAAGTGGCGATATGTTATGTCTGTTAAGACCGATGTCGGATATCGACACCCCGATCATGAATTCAATAATTATCAGGAATTGATTAGTGCCGGTGGAGAATGTGGCCCTCGTGCATTCTTTGGTCGTTTCATTAGTAAAAGTTGGGGAATACCAACCTGGGGTGTACGTCAACCTGGTCATGCGGCAATGAGTCGTTGGACCGACCAAAGTAGTGGAGGTTGGACGATGGTACTTGGTGCAGCTTGGCAATATTCTTGGTGGGACGATGATCGGTATTCTGGGGAGGCAAATGGACGAACACGAACCGGAGTCGATTTTTTAGAAGAGTCACAAGCGAGGACCGGTAGTAAGTCTCCAGATACGTACTACAAAAATGTTGTATTACTTGAATGTTTAGCCGAATGTTTTGACGAAACAATTGAAGAAGAATTTTCATCTGAAAAATTCTGGCGTTCTTTAGCCCTGGCGCAAAGAAAGATGATGGCTCGTGCATTTTCAAGGCAGCAAGAAATCTGTAAAGATAAAGATGACGAAAATGATAGTAAGGAGAAGGATGACAATTTTAATGATAGTCTCTGTATCGAGTCTAGATATGATTCTACATTGGCTGATGATAAGCTTGTCGCTGACATGGAAAAGACACATATTCTGCAGCCCTGTCAAAATCCATGTTTGTCTCGTATCTTGAAAAGTCAGTACGAGGTAGTGTCCTCAGTAATTGTTATACCTGCCACAAGTTTTATTAATCCTTCAAAGCCAACAAAGAATGTATTGGTTATGAATAGCTTTTTAGGAGGAACTCAGCTTCATTTAGAACAAGACGGGCAGGTCGAGTATGAATTACCATCTTCGATCGTAACAGCAGGCACCTATGCATTATCTGTAAAAGTTGTCAACGTGCATCGCAACCCAAAACCATTATTGGTGAGTATTGAGAATCCCCCCTCACAGTGTCACAATTTTCGAGATAGTATAGATGGATATGAAATGATTTACCTACCACAAGGACAAGAAATGGAGGTTCAATATACGAAGGGTAAGTGGGAACAAACCAATAGTATCAGGATTGAATTGAGTCCAGGAGGGCGACTTAAGTTGTCAAGGAAAGCTCCCTGCTGGGGATTGACAATCAAGGAAATTATCCTTCAACCTATTACTAGCAACTAAACTAAGAAGATGAAACGAAACAACTGTCTAAAGTTCTCTAAAACCATTTATTTAATTTATAATTTTAAAGTTCAAAATAGTATTTCCAGTTATATTATGAAAAGCGTTTACTATATTTATTATATTGCAGTATGGTTAGTTCGTAATGAGTGTGATTCAAAAAGTGGCAGTCATAATGTATCTGTAAGGCAATGGCGGATAAGACACTCTTTTAGTGAAATGTGTATATCCATTAGTCACTATATTTTTGGTTTGATGACATATACCATACTATATATATATGCTAGTACACTATACATAGTTAATAATGCAGTAGGAGACCTCTACTCCTAAAATACGTACTATCCTCTTTTTTTGCTCACCCTCCCATCGCGCGCGCCCTGATAAATTCAAATTTCGAATTTTTTGTGCTGTCAAAAAGATTACCACATATAAATCATTACACTCATTCTCATATCTCAGCATACGGTAACTTTTAATTACATGTACAAGTTCGAAAGTATGACATGCAAGTAGTTTGTTGCTCTTGTTGTTGACAATGGTAGAAGGGCCGGGAGCAACTCGGAATGGTCGTAAAGTCCAGTCAGTTGTTGGCCTGTTGATTCGGGAAATACAAAATCCAAACACAAATACTACTACTAGTAGCACTGTCACAACGAAAAATCTTGAAGGTAGGCGTCTCGATGCTGTTTTTTCAGTTGGTAAAGAAGTATTCCTAATTCTTGGTCCTATCTGTCACGATAATGATCTCGATACAGATAACGCAAGCACGAAGAAAATTGCGCTCCGTTTTCATTTTGGAATGAATGGATGTCTTATGGTACGAAAATTCAATGATTCTTCGAAGCTTGCTCCCTGGCGTAAAAACGACAAATCTTCCAACAAATGCACTTTCATTTTTAGCAGAAATATTCGTGAACTGAATCCGATTGATGGTATGGTTATCGAAATGGTATCGTCTACATGGACGGTTGTTTCCGAATTCGTAGCTCGGTCTAAGCTTTCCAGATTAGGATCTCGTGACGTCTGTGGTGCTGGTCTTAACTTTGACTCCCAAGCGGTATTTGATTCCATCATTGAAAAAAGATCGAAGTCCATGATTTGTGATGCCCTTCTTGATCAGGATCGATTTCCTGGAGTTGGGAATATAATCAAAATTGAAGGTCTTCACAACTCACGTGTTCATCCTCGTCGATTAGTCGAAAATCTTTCACACGATGAGCTGATGTCAACTATTTTAGAATGTCGAAATTATGCCATGAGATGGCTTTCGAGCGGAAGAGCTCCTACAAAGAAGGTATACAATCAAACAAGATGTGGTTCTTGTCGAACGGGACGTGTACGGATGGTAAAAATGGGGACGGGCCTAAGTCGTGTCACATTCTGGTGTGAAAACTGTCAGCCATTTGTCACGGGCGCTTTTACCAAGCCTTCACTATGTTCACCCAACAAAGAAAATATTTCTAATGATGAGTGTAATAAAAATAGTCATATTCTAAACAACAAAAGAGGCATTGATAAAACGCAGAAACTGACTCCACTCCACCGTTGTCCGCAGCATGGTTCCAAAACTATATTGTTGCGTCGAGTACGGAAGAATGATTCCTCCAATCTTCATCGATTGTTCCGAACATGCCGTGTCCCAGGATGTCAGTATTTTTCGTGGGCGGACATGCATCTGCCTGTTTGTGGCTCCTGTCGGTGTAAAACCGTCCTTCGAGTTAGTAAAACGGACCGTACAGGTGGGAGATGGTTTCTTTCCTGTTCTTCATCGAAAGGTAATTCTATAAAAACTTCCAATACCACTCAAGTATGTTCTTTCTTCCAATGGGCTACTCCTAGTCAGCTTGCGCTATTTGATGACGGGTTATCACCCCTGACGTAAATTAAGTATTATATTTATATCTATAAATGATTCATAATTTATTTTATTTGTAATGAAATGTTTATTATAATTGATTGATATATTATCAAAATATTGTTAAAGATAGGTTTTGTTTGTGGAATGTGTACTACCACTTTAGTCCCGACTCTTCCTTCAATTTTTATTACTAACAGAGCTAAATGATTATAGAAGTACACAAATAATTTTTTTAAATGGATTCTTTCCAAATTATCTGATCCATCTGCTTTTGATTCATTCAGCCCTGGCACTCTCCTCCAAAAATTCGAGGAAAAACTCAGTAGAAAATTCGTTAAATCTTGTAGTAGGATGGTAAGCATCGTAGAATGGAATTCCTTCACAGACGAAGTCTATTTCATCCTTAGGCAATACAGGAACATCACAATTGCATATCCCACTTGGAGTTACCGGAACAGGAGGAGCAGAAAGTTGAGTCAACACATCATTACATTGAGTACAATCAACGACAAAACGGTCATTACATTTAGCTTCTGGATCAGGGAATTCCTTCTGGAAGCGCTTGTCATCCAATACCTCATTGGTGATTGCAAAGAAATCAAAAAAAATGATACCATAACACGAATCATCATCGTTTTTAATTGTTACACCCTCTAATGCGGCCTTAAGCAGATTATTAAATAAAATAGACAATTCAGATGCCGCCATTCTAAAGTCGAAAGCAACTGGAATTTTCCCGATATCCGCTGGTCCACCCACCAAGATGCTACAAGCTCCAAGTTCAACGAGTGCTTCGACATTCTTAATATATTCCGCAACAGCTTCAGTAACGAAAGCAACTGGATTGTCAGTAAGAATTGACCTTATTACGTCATTTCCTCCAATCGCAATATATAGTAGAGTCGTTGCGCTGATGGAAGGGGTAGCCGTGCCTTGCGAATTCTGAAGAAACCCGGTGTACAATCCAACTTGGGAGAAGAAATCATTTTGACTTGTAGATTTCGACGCCGTTGCAGCTGCAAAGGCGAAGTTATTCCCACCACCTGGAAATGGACTACCACCAGTTCCATCAGGACCAGGCATTGCATTTGCTACAAGCGGTGGAAAACCTAATGCTTCATTAAATAAATCGATAGCAAGTGGCCCATTCGAGGCACGCGGGCCACAGTACAAATCAGGAATTACTGGGGTTAAGCTACATGGGGGAAATTGGTTTACGTTCCCAACATCCGATAAGCTATCACCAAACACAACGAGTTCAGTTTGTTTGTCCAGACCATATTTATCTTTTTTACCGTTCTTGCTTTTTTTACCACCTTTCTTGGTGCTTTTGTCCCACTTGCTATGCTTCTTTCCATTACGTGCTGGTGCGCTGATAGCACACGGAAAAGACCCAACAGCAGCTAAAACTAGACATATTTTCATAGATAGTTTCATGATGATTATTAAGACGTCTACACTCGACTACAATGTGTTATGTTTTCTATCTGTATTGTTTGGTTTGCTATCAATCGACAAGATTGTAACATGACCGAAGGTTGAGTTCAGTATCGCCGAGTTGCAGTGGATTACGGTATTTGGGTTATACCCTATATGATACCGGTCTTTCCTATGTTGCAGTTATTTAAATGTGCACTGAGTCACTTAGAACAGAACTCGAATTTAAGCACTTTGTACAAGTCGGAAGAACACTACATCGCAGCCCCCGATTGTAACGGCATACTAAATCAATATATACTGTATTAATTAGTCGTTCGCCTACGTAATTGTAACTAATTATTTGAGTTTTACACTTAACGTGATAGACACTCTTTTTTTGAAATTAGGGCGGGGCTTCCCCCCTTTGATTTTTTTCAAGAAACAGAAAGGGGATTCCCAGTCGAATCCAAATATCAACCGCAAAATCTTACCAATTTTAAATTTTTTTTTCTCTCTTTTCAACTTCCAAATTCCAACACTTACAACACTTACTACAACCATGGGATATTTCTTCTTAACCAATTCCAGAACACTACTGTCCATATAAAACAAAGTCGAGAAATACACAGTCAAACATCGCTTCCGCTGTTATCCTTTTGAGGTCCTTTCCTTCTATTTAAAACGTCTTTGCACTACACGCCAAATTCGATAAGAATCTAGCTAGATTTGTTTGGCAGCTGTAACAACGATCGCGAGAACGACAACGACCATTATATGTTGTCCGTCAACGCCAACGGCGATACAGACAATAACAACAAGGAGAACCAAGAAAATAAAAACAGATACGGAAGAAAAAGGAGACACAACACATACAATTACTGGTTTTCCAAACGTTACGCAGGCTTAATAATAATTCTACTAATTGCTACTTTTCTTTCACAAAATGCAACAACAAGAACAAAAACGACGATGACAAGGACGTCGACGATGGTGCTATCTTTTTCGATCGTAACAATCAGGACCAGGGCACTACGCCATCATCACGCGATTAAGACAATACCATCGCTATTGCGGAGGTACTCAAAATTGGATGATTTTTTGTCAGATACAGATGGAGACGTTAGTCGATTAGTTGAACAACTTGAACAGAAACAGAAACATGTCGTCGTTTCTAATAATAATGTTATTAAAACCACCGACGACGATACTTTGACAATGACAAGTAACAGCGACAACAACAACAACAACAACAACAACAACAGTTGGATAGATGTGATAAAATTTTCGGAAGAGAAATATGGTGATAACGATGACTTACAAAAGCAACAACAACAGACATCCTCACCATCACCATCACCCGTGGAAGTACTTACGGTAAGTGGTCGAACTATACATATAAAACATGACGATCAACTTCGATTATTGGGAAGCGGTATTAGTGGCAATAAGGCAAGGAAGATGTGGACTCTGAATGAGGTATCAGTATCCGCTTTTCCTAAGTGTTTAGTTAGTTATGGTGGACCTCAAAGTAATTCTATGTTGGCATTGGCTGCGATCACGAATTACAAAAATAGAGAATTAGCAGAAGAAGAGAAAGAAGGAACAACGATAATGAATAATAACGGCAGCAAAAACAACAATGACAATGACAACATATCTACAAGTACACCAATACGGTTCGTATATTATACGAAGAAACTTCCTCGATTTTTGCGTAACCAGCCCAATGGGAATTTATTTCGTGCGCTTTCGTTGGGAATGGAATTGAAAGAATTATCCCGTGAGGAGTACTCTAACCTATTCGAACATCGTTCCGAAGACAATGACGGTGGAGGTGGTCGAGAAGGAAAACGACCTCCAATTGGATTAACTGCTCCAGCTCCTGATTCGTTGTATGTACCACAAGGGGGAGCGTTTTCTTCCGCCCTAGTTGGAGTAGACCGACTTTCCGAGGAGATTTACACGGTAAGTTGGACCTTCTTATCTTAACTAGCTATTGATACCATTTCGTGTGCATGTGTGCATGTGTGCATGTGTGCATGTGTGTATGTGTGTGTGTGTGTGTGTGTGTGTGTGTGTTTTCTTATTCAATTATTCGATCCGGATACTCGCTAACATCTTTTCCTTGTGCCAACTATTACACCAAAGTATTGGCTAGAACATGGCAACGATCGTCCACTCACAATATTCGTACCTGGTGGAACATGTACAACTGCGTTGTGTTTGCATCATGGACTGAAACGTCTGTCGCTTCTAGCAGATAGAAAAGATGACGACAATAATAGCGATTATTCCTATTCTGCAAGGTCGATGATGGACATCGAGGTGGTTGTCGTTCCTTGCGTCGGTGACGCTGCATACGCAAGAAAACAAATGATGTCCCTCTCAACTCAAATCGGAGCCAAAGCAGACGACATTCCCACTATTTTACAGCCAGGACCGGAAGAACAAGAAAAACTGACCAGCAGTTCACGGCGTAAGTACTTTACGTTTGGAAAACCGAACAAGGAGATTTTGGAAACCTTTCAAGAACTTCAAAAAGAAAACAATTTATTGGTCGACCTATTGTATGGAGCTCCCTCATTTGCAGTTATGTTCCGACACTGGGAGGAGGATATAAAAAATAACAAAGACAAATCATCACTGAGTCCTGACTTGTCGTTCGATCCAAATCAACCGCTATCAGCTGGAAGAGAAATAATGTACGTACATAGCGGAGGGTTAGAAGGTATCACTAGTCAGTTGTTAAGGTATCAACATATCGGGCTAATGAAAATAAAAGACGTTCAGCTACCGGGAAGAAGGAATAAAAAGAAAGGCACCGAACATACGAATACGTAGCTTTAACATGCTTTCCAATTATTGATTATTAATTTACATTACAGTAAAATTAAAAGATGCTATAATTTATCCAATTTATCAACCTACGCTCAATATAAACAGTTACATCATACGATTGCTTTTAGTCATTGTCATATTTTGTGTGCAGCTAAATTATGTATAGGTGAATTACGAAATGGGTTGAATAGTGATATCTTCTTAACACATTATAATCTACTATCACCAAGAATATTCATCATCCGAGCCTTCCTCTGAGGGATCGAAGTCACTGACAGAGTCCCATTCATCATCGTCTCTATACAACCCATCATCTCTACTATGCCGAGAACGAGAACCTGGAGGGGGTGAGCCCCAATCCGATTCTCGTTCGGCATCAGCTTTTGCTCTTGCGGCCGCTATCCGTGTTGCCTTCAACGCTCGTTCGCGGGCTTCTCGTAAAATTTCTAAAGCATCTAAGTAACTGTCAGCCATGTCTGCCAATTGATCGTTGTAGCCCAATCCGCCGTTCAGTGCATCAATGATATCTTCTTCCAATACATTGTTCATTGTCATATCCATTGTCAATTTTATTCTCGGATATTTTTGTCTAGATTCTTGTAGGACGGCCGCTAGTGCCTCTGCCGCTCTTGTATCAAACGAGCAGTGTCTCAAACCCAGTTCGAAATGTTCGATGATATCGTCATTATTTTCCGATTTCACTCCTGATTCTTCTGCACGGTATTCGCCATCATCGATAAAGGCTTCGGCAAAGGAAAGGGCACCGCATTTTGTTTTGGAATCATCGTTGTCATCGTCTCCCATTCGATCCTCCTCCTCGTCATCACTTTCTAAGGTATCTAGTCCTTCGCCGTTGATGTTTTCAGACAATCCTCGGATTTTCTTGCCAATGATGTTCATGTAGGCCGACGTGGTGGCTGTAGCTTTACTTCGTAATGCTTTGGCGGAATATTTATTTCCCGACGACTTCTTTTTGGTCAAAATTCCAAGCGGATTGCCACTCAAATCGATCGAACGCCTTCGTCTTGTCGCTCCTTCTGCTGATACTGATACTGATACTGATGACGATATAGCATTCGCTTGCGAAGCCACGAGTCGTAAGGCATTTCCAAAATAAGCTGCACCGTCTGCTTTTATGTTGCAGCTTCTAAGGATTAAATTTGAGATACCATCCTCCTGAAATGCACGAGCAAGTTCTTTAGCTCCACGGTCGCTCAAATCATTGTTATTACTCAAATCGAGTGTTTCAACGAAACCGGAATTAGATCGAGGACGACTATGATGATCGTCTCTATTATCTATTATACCACCCAGTGCTCTTGCGATGCGTATTGCGCCTTCATCAGAAATTTGATTGTTGCTCAAGTCTAAATATTTGACACATAGTGGATGGTTCTCCAATGCTATCGCCAAGGCTTCAGCACCAACGTCTCCTATTTTACATCCCGATAGGTCTAATCTTTCAAAAATAATTGTATTCGTCTTCGTCAAGGAATCACAGGCTTCGCTAAGATCATCATCGTCTTCTTCAGTAGTAGTTGAGCTACTGGCGGAATCGGTCTCAACATCATTGTCTTTGTTCTCGTCGTCGTCGAGTTTCTTGATCGATTCCATCTTCTTTTTCTTTTGTATATTGTTTTCCTTTCGTTGTTGCTGGGATGCGACAGTACGAATTGCAGCAGCTAATGCGGCAACACCGGCGTCGCCAATACCTTCGTTGCGAGCTAAATCCAAGGACAATGGTGGAGGACAGAATAAATGACCGTTTTCTTCTTTTCCTTCTTTGTCGACATCACTGCCTTGCTTTATATCGTATCGTTCGACAATACCTTTTGCAATATCTCTACAAGATGATGGGCCCAATCCACAGACGTTTAGTCGAATCGAAGGAGGACATTGTCGACTATCTGAGAGAAGTCGTCGTAATGCCTTGTTCATCGTTTTAACTCCAGAAGATGCTGATCTACTACCACTAACACGACCAAGATTGTTCCAACCCAAGTCAAGACTCTGTATCGAAACGAATGCGAGGGGTGGCTTATTGTTATTCCCCGTATGAATTTTTCCATCCGTCTTCGTTGCATCTTCTTCCTCTTCCTCGTTTTTGTCGATGGTGATATTGTTGTTGTCATCGGTCTCTGTTGTTGTAACTACTGCTGCGCCTGCGTTATCGCTGTCGTCGTCGTCGTCTTTTTCTTCAACGCTAGACTCATTTGTTATTGTTTCGTTCGGACTATTTTCCAGAACAAAATTCAGAATTTGAATCGCATCCTCTGAAGACCATTGATTACGTCGAGCTGTAAGTCGAACAAAAGTTGTTGTTGTTGTTGTTGTTGTTGTTGTCGTCTGTAACGGAGGATTCTGCAGTGGTGAGCCTTCGTTTTTATTATCAAACGGTTTTAGTGATTCTAGTATCCCTGAAATATTTTTACCAATCAAAGATGCTGTTAGGTCAATGTCTACGATGGGTTCTTGCTGCTGTTGTTGGGTCAAAGTTTCTCGTATAGCAACGGCAAGATCATCAGATGGGCAACTATGCAAATATGAAAGATCGAGCGAAAGTTGTGCTGTACTCGATGACGTCGAACCGCAAACTACTAACGGCAGCAATAATAATATGAACCACCGTGAAAACATCGTTATTGCAATGATCGAATAAGAACCCCAACCCCTGTGCACTCCTCTTCAGACAAAATAGCTAGCTGCAAACGACGATGTTCAATGCATCAACAAATCGCATGTAACGGTATATATATAATGTATAATGTATATATGTGACAATAATAATAGTCGTAGTATCTTGTCATAATTTCATTATTTATACGTAGGACTAGGACTACTATTACCGCGTGGAAGATGCGTGCGTGAGAGTGAGTCTAAAAGTCACTTTTCAGCTATGCATAAACCAAAATACAACTAAAAGGAAAACAACAATGATCAATCAACATGACAATGACAGCATCCTCAACATCAACCTAAACAATACTGACCATCCGATGCGTCTCTGTGTGCAAGATGATATGAGATTGAAAAAATTGATAGGCTATATACATATATATATATAATATCGTCTTAGGATAATATAGGACTAAAATATAATTGGATAGATATAGAGATATACGTAGTGTAGGAGCAAGAGCAAAGAATATAGCAACATCAATTTTATTAAAAGAATTACATTCCTCCATCTCCTACCGCCTGTCCTTGTTGCTGCTTTTCAGTTGCTCGGCGTAATACCGCCCCGATCTCCGTGCCTTCTAAATGCGTGTTAGTCATTCGTTGATTCTTACGTTCGTAGTACCGTCGTTTCTTTGGTTTGCCGTCATTGTCTACATTGGCTCGCTTTTTCAGTCTCGCTCGTCTCATTTCTTCACCAGGTTCTAATAGTTTGTGCTCTACCAATGCTGCCTTTAAATCAGCTTCCGCTTCGGGAACCTTACCTCTCGTCTTCAAGTACATTTCTCGTACGTCTTTCGTACACCCGTGCCGTCTTGCATGCGAATACAACGATAAGTACGGATCTAATGCCGCCTCCTTGAGCTTTACCATTGTTTCTTGTGCTGCTGCTCTCAAACTTGCAGTCGTTGCC
>Ga0115007_10002598_pt1 | contig 11035 bp, 9 predicted proteins | sample ArcOceMetagenome_2_FD_87166 | JGI IMG/M metagenome (GOLD analysis project Ga0115007, IMG submission 87166) | Marine eukaryotic phytoplankton communities from Arctic Ocean - Arctic Ocean ARC135M Metagenome | ecosystem: Environmental > Aquatic > Marine > Oceanic | place: Arctic Ocean | collected...
TATAAAAAATCGGCTGGTACATAATTTACGTACATTTTAAGACGAATTCACAGTCGATGTTAGATTTTCTTTCTTTCTTCTTGCGGTAAGCAATTTTTTACTTTTTGTTCGAGTCATAAAAAATCAATTCAGGGAAAACTAATCCTATCTAAAGAACGCCGCCACCGCAGTAAAAATAACAACTCTTATTACATTCAGGTTAGTAAACAATTGTTGTTTGCAATAGTTTTGATGTACAATTCTCGAGTCTTAATACAGTAATATATATAACGTAACTTATCAGACAAAAGTTCTTTTTCGCTCGTTCACTCGCATTTGATACACAACAGCAAATCATGACGAAGGTAAGCGCCATCAAAGCAAAATCAACTCAAACCAAGAAGAAGAAAGTTTCAAAGGTAAACAAGGGCAATCCTGTTGATATCATCCTCGCCAAGATGGCCGAAATGGATCAAATTAGTGTGTTGGAAGTAAAAGAGGAGATTTTGTTGCAGGCGACTGGGTATGCCCGTCACGATAGCAAGGGGTATCGTAATGCCGCGAAGGAACTTATTAAGGAACGTGGTTACATTGTCAAGACCACCAAGAATAAAAAGACAACGTACCAGCTCACTGAAATCGGTCGTAAGTTTTTGGTGGATAGTGAACAAATTGTCGTGGCACCGGAACCCAAGAACAATGATGAAATTCATGAACAGCTGAACGGATTGCTTTCCAAGATGGTTAAAGCTCCTCCTCAAAAGATCGAAGCGGTTTTTAACAAACTCAAAGATGGAAATTGGCATTCGATCAAAGATCTCGTTAAGGTAGCTGGATATGAACGTGCTGACTCAAATGGATATCGAAACATCATTGCTGGTATGAAAACTCTCGATATGTTGGAGAAATCTAAATCTACCTTACGGTTTACTGATAAGGTCTTCAAGTTCGGACGTTAGGTTTGAAGGAATCACGGGCACGGAATAAATAAATAAAAAATCGATGAACACCTTAACAAGAATAATTAGTATATTAAAAAAGATTGAAATTCAAGTCTACTCCATTTCAACAATTATACATTTGTTCAAAGTAAGATACATAATGCAATTTTGAAACAGATTTCAACTTCGGTCAATTCATCACCACTCGCTAACTGCCTCCTATGATAAAATATACTGAGCGACAGCGACAAAATGCAGCGGAAGGTTTACAGATCCATGAGGCATGTTGGGTCTTTTTTTTCTTTTTCGCTCAGGTTTTTCTTTGTCCTTAACGTCAAACGGATATGCTACATACCGAAAGAAGTTTATTTTTATTTTTAAGACTTCTTGTACACACTGATAATTGAGGCAATGCGCGCCTTATTTGCGCAAACGCAATTACGTGCTGCCTGTTTGATGTGTTGTTTTCTTCTCTCTCAAAATCTTACTCTTTTTTCTTTTTACCACAAAAAACTAACTACCGGTACTAAAAGGTCAACAGGCCCTGTCAATCGTGAAGAGGGATACAAGTCAGAGCGAGGACAACGCAAGCTGAAACGAGGACGAGACGAGACACACCAATAGATATTTCAGAAAGTCTCGTACATGCTATTTATTCATCTGATTTCTTATTTGACACAGGGATACGAAACTAAAAACTAAATCTTGAATCGTGTTGCCATTGCATTTTCCGTAAGGGTAGATAAACAATCCATCAAGAAGCAAACAAGTTAAAGGCACAAAACATCCTCGCTCTTGTGCTAGAGAATTATTCCACTCCGTTGTTAATAATATTTGGCTGACTAGACGACAATACTGGCTCATCTATTACTACATAGATTCGATACGTTTGCCATTTACCCATAAGAACTTTAAAATTAAAATTAAAATTAAACATGAGCTCGCTTCAAAAAGCACTAGAGACCGCTACCCAAGAGCAGCCTCCTGCCTTTGCCCAAATAGGAGGAACCGCAAAGAAAAAGAAAAAGCAGAAGAACCGGACAAAGAAAAATGCACGTACTGTTATACCGGTAAAACCTAAAATAGTTATTTCAACACCCGCTCACGACGATGGTTCGTGTTCATCGTCTTCTTCGAGTGACGATTCAAGTGTCGATACAAACGAGGAAGAACAAAAACATCAACAAAAAAATGACAGTGAAGACATGATGAAAATTCGACAACAGGCGTTTGATTTATTGAACAAAAGTAGTGGTAATTCACCCAACAACAACAACAACAACAACAACAACAAATCAACAACAACAAACGGTTTCAGCGTTTCATCATATCAACAACAATCTGCTGGAGAACAATCGAGAACCAATAATAATAATAATAATAATTCGTCTTCATCGTCGTACCAATCATCACCATATGATATGCACAATCCAAATGTACATCCAAATGCACGAACGGCAGATAAAATGTCCATGACGGACTTAATTGTGAATTGTGTTTCCGATGTTTGTAGGAGTTCATCGTCTGAAATTCTATCAAAGGGTGTATCATTAGTTTCTGCTGGATATAAAAGTGTCAGTAATTATGGTGATAGACCTGTTAGTGGTACATTCGATTCGATTGACACATCTCAACATGGATATGGTAATTCCAATAACGTACAACGTGCATACCCAGCAAGGTATCAAGATTAAAAAATAAAAAGTTATCAATCTAATCGGATCAGAAAAGGACATACATTTTTATTTTCGAAGGAAATATCTTAAAGGAGGCAAATGAAGTTCGTTAATAAGTCGTGAAACTTTTCATTTTTGAAATGGAGAGAAGAAATTGATGAATAATGAAATATAATGCATGATCTGGTAGAGAATAAAGAATTGGAAAAAGAAAAAGGTCGAGCTGCAAGTGGTTTGTTTTCTCGTCCTTCCTCGTGTTTCAATAATAAGATGAATAGAAAAAGAATATAATGCAAGAGAAAACGCAATCAAAACAACTGTATAAGAATATGATAGATATTAATATTAATATAGCTAGCGCCAACAGATACTGTATTATACTCGTAGACTGTACATATTTTGTATCTTATATAAAATTTTACGAATAAGTAGTCATCAAATAGTATAGTTGTCCATTCATGTATGTGATTAAAAAATGAGCACAATAATAGGCTCTCCTCCTCGCGCTGCTGCAGAGCATAATACTAATATCTTATTCTGTACTGCACCAAAAATAGGGTAATAACATCTGACTAGATAATAATTCCTGACGTTCAGCTCTATTTTTGCTGACAGTTGATACAACATTGTGGCTAGGAAGAAAATCTACAGAAAAGATAAACAGTATTAAGAAATACTTTCCCGTGCTAGCATGAAAGATACAAGCAAGAGGAAGGGCGCAAGTTTGCCGTATCTACGTAAGATGTATTTAATCTTGTTGAAATACAAATAGAATAGAGAACATATTATGTATATATTTTTCAGCATTCAAAGATAAGAGAGATTGTAGAGTAAAAAAAGGATGGTTTTCTTTTGTCTATTATTATATTGGTGTGACGAAATAGAGGATTATAATAGCTACAGATTTTGTTTAACCTGAAAAGGGGGCCCAGTAATTTCCATCGTATGACTTAACAATACTTGTCAATGTTGGGACTGATCCAGGTACAGTTTCAGCAGTTACGAATCCAAAAATACCAATCATAGCAAGACGTCCATTATTAATCTCTGCCTTTAATCCACGTGCTTTTGATTCTGCCGATTTGTTCTTGCTGGCTCCAAAAGGATCGAATAAATCAAATGGGACAGGATGTGGGAAACTTGATTTAAGTGAAGGAAATTCACCTACTTTATCAGTCTTGTTTGCATACCAGAACATTTCTAATAGACCAACAAAACTAATGATTTGTGCTTTGGCTGCAAATGGTAGTGCATCCCATTGTGCAGGTGGGGATAGGTCCGTTGATGGAGCCATAGATCCATCAAGAGATTGTGGCCATGGGAAAACAACGTTCGATTGAACGACATGTCCAACGAAGGCAGCCATAGCAACACGTCCATGCTTAATTTCTGCTTCTCGTAGGTATCTAATAGAATCATCTTTATTCATACCATAAAGACCAGCATCGGCTAAGTTTAATGGATCCCAAAATTTAACAAGTGGGTTAAGTTCGGCTGCTAAAGTTTCAAGATCAGCCTTCGTTTCTTGGACCTCAACCGAGGTTGTACGAGAATTCGTGGCAGTTGGAGCAAAGGCCGAGGCCGATGCTGCAAGAGATAGGACAATAGCTGCGGTTTTCATTTTGATGGTGGGATGGGGGGAAATATAAAGTAATATACAACACTTATCTACAGTATATTCAAGATTGTTAATAGCAACACTTGCACAACACAAAGCAAGCAAACGAAACAAAAAGCTGTCGTTGATGCCCGTGTTGTGTTCTTCGTGTTTTCTCGTGTTCTTGAGATGCATAAAATGCAGTGCTTTTAAAACTTCAACTCACGTATCTTTGAGTACTGAGTTAGTTTTAAATTGTAAGAGATGATCAATGGACAGACATAGTGAGTCCTGCTTAAAACTACTAGGGACTGGGTTTTTTTGAATATAATAGTCCTTCTAATATTCATCAACTTGGCAGTAGTGAGTCACGCACACATAAATTTAAATCTGTGTAGAAAAAAAAGAGAACAAGACGACAGAAAAAAACAAAAAAAACACATCATCACATCATCATGGGATACATGATACACTGCTGCATACCGATTAGCCATTATCAAAACTACTTGTTGTACTTGTAGAATCAATTGTTTGCGACCGTACTTGAAGTAACAAAACAAAATAATAACATCATTGGAATGACAAAAATTACTGTTGTTGGACTTGGGGCTATGGGTGGGGGTATGGCCCGATCGCTACTGCGTTGTGATTCCGTCAACGAAGTTTCTGGGTTTGATCTCAATCCTGAAGTTGTATCCAAATTTTACGCTGAAGCTAAACAACTTGGAAAGGTTTCATCATCGTCGTCGTCGTCGTCGTCATCAACGGAAATATTGACACTCGATCGGTTTGTTGACAAGGACACTACAGATGTCGTTTTGATCGTGTTGGTGAATGAGGCTCAATGCCAGTCGATTTGTTTCGAAAACAATGGCATTAACCTAGAATCATTGTTGCGATCGGGAACGACTGTTATTGTTTCATCGACAGTCACACCGGCATGGAGTAAACGAGCATGTTCTAGGTTTAACAAGAAGGGTATCAATTTCCTTGATTGTCCTGTTTCTGGTGGTCCAGTACGAGCATTATCTGGAGAAATTACCATTATGGCATCTGGCGATGAAGAAACTCTTAAGTTTATCGATCCATTGTTTCAGGCAATGGGGAAAGAAATACATATAGTTAAAGGAGGTGCAGGTATGGGATCGACGGTGAAAATGGTCCATCAATTACTAGCTGGTGTACATATAGCAGTTGCTGCTGAAGCTTTGGCTTTAGCAGCAAAAGCAGGACTAGACGTCCACCAACTCTATGATATCGTGAAAGGAGCAGCGGGTGCTAGTTGGATGTTCTGCGATCGTGGTGCTCGAATGATCGAATATACCGGTGAAAATCCCGATCAAGAGAAAGTAATGAGCTCCCTTGCCATATTTATCAAAGACATGGATATTGTATATAGTTCTGCAAAGGAATTACGATGTCCGGTTCCGATTGCCACGGCAGCATTACAACAATTTATCGGTGGATCCGGACTGGGACTTGACAAAAAAGATGACTCGCAAGTAGTTAAAGTTTACGAGACGCTATCTGGTGTATCTGTTTCCGCATCTTCCTCGTCACCTCAACCGCATAATCAGTCCACGAATGATAACAGCAGCCCTCCATCTATATCCAAAGTTGGTGACAACGTTGGAGACACGTGGATTCTTCCTGATGGAACGAAAGAAAAGATACTTGAAGTAGCTGATGAACCACACCATCACCTCGTGATTTCAAACGAATACACTAGAGTTATGAGGGGTAGAGTAAGTCCCAAGCATACAGCCTGGGCACATAAGCATTCGGAGGATTCTGTATACTTCTTCTTGGCTGACGGTGGGCTTGATTTTGTAAACCATGTCAAGGGTTGTGACCCAGCTTGTGACCGAGTGGAATTTGGGGAAGTGGTGAGTTAAAAAATAGTATAGATATGTTTATTTCGTCTACGCTGCGACAAATGCATGTCGTGCCTGATATCTTATGTCTTTTTTCTAACGGAGCGCCTATACTTTTTTTCTATCATGTTAGCGGTACGGAACGCATAAATCTGACAAGCCATTAGTGCACAGAGTTACAAATATGGATGATAATAAAGAATTTTTCTGCATCGATGCAGAAATTCTTCGATCACCTCCTGTGACGAGCTCGATTCCATTAGTTGCTAAGTACCATGAATTGATCAAAACGCGAGATCGATGTCGAGTGTACAAAGTTGTTTTAGAACCTGGACAAAGCGTTTTGGTCAATTATCCATTCTTTTATTTAAGCGTCGTGATTACAGGAGCTAAGATCAAGATAGAAATCGGTGCAGAAGCAGGGCAATCGATCTCATGGGAAAGGGTACATGAAATAGGGGATGTTGAATGGAATTCACCCTCTATTGGATCTACCATTATGAATACAGGTAATACCGTCTATGAGCAATATATCTCTGAATGGTGCTAAATAGAGATCGATTTAATTAAATATTCAGTTCGTCATATCGCTTCCTCATATATAACTTGTTATTTATTATAGTAGCTGCACGCTTCGCTCCTTACTACCTTAAAAAGGATAGTAAGCAAACGGTTTACTCGCTACTTTATTAGTCTACATTACTGTACTAATTGAATATATTTGCCTACGTGGATGCATCTCCAAAAAGATCCTTAGTATGTTTTTCAAAGTATTTTCGTTCTTCATTGAAATGTTCGTCATCTCCAGTAAAGAATTCAGAGAAAAATCCTGATGCTGTATATTTCCTCGTTGGACCTTCTTCGGTATAGTCTGAATTGCCATCACTATTGTCATCATAGTGAGTGAAGTCGCTGTCACTATCAGCATAGTGAATAAAGTCTTCCTTGTTTCGATCAGATTCAAGATCTAGTAAGTCCTTAAATAATTTTTCATTGCTTTCTCTTTCATCATTGTCGTCATGGAGTGCAGATAAGATATTGTACTCGTGGATAATGCGTTGATAGTGAAATATGTCCCAGGATTCTCTGCTGTCCAGTAGAGCCGTTCGTACAGTAATCGGATTCACAACTGGACTATCGCTCCCTCATAGTTCGTGCATAGTATATGTCGCTTTCGGAAGACTCGTGTTAATTTTGTATGGTAAAGTTGGACATTTTCTATCAAACACCATATCGATGAAGATATCAACAATCTTCGCACTTCATAGTCTCGCATAAAGATAAGGTGAATCTTATGACGAGTGTACTTTCAAGTAGACACACACGTTGACAACAATTGCATTATTAATGTCATCTTCCTCGTCGACTGGTACGTAGCGGAGGCAGTCATTTTTAATCCATCGCTTCCAACTGCAATTTCTATAGAAGTTGACACAGTCCACAAGACTAATAGAACCTGATCCTCCAACTGCAAGTCCGACTATTTTCATTATTATATCCACGGACGATCTCAATGAATCTCCCCGACTACGAGCCTTTTCGATTATTCAACAGCAAGTCCAACAGATAACCTACGATGGACTAATTCACCTGATGTTTTATCTCCTAAATCAAGTTATATATTTCAGTCGAAATACTCTACTAAGATAGATACGGCACTACTAAAGAAGTAGTTGTGGCTCTTTTCCTGTCGCTAAGAATATTATATATATATATATATATACGGGGGACTCAGTTATAAATTTCTTTTCTTTAATTTTTATTATACTTTTATCTTCTTTTGGTCTATAGATCCTTCATTGAGATTGAGACTGACGTTATTCAGTGATAATGAATCGTGATGATGTATTGTTTCTTAGTTTTAATACGAATGAATGTCGTAGTAGGTCGTATCGGACTTTAATGTACATATGTGAACATAAGTGAGTGTGAGTCAATTAATTTGTTGCTGTCGCTTTTCGTAATATTTTGCAAAAAGCTTTGTGTGTCGGCCAATGCTTAATCAGACAGTCTTTGCTGTGAAAGTGAGCTGCCTGACAACCATTGCATAAACGCAATGTTTCCTTCGGAAAAAGATCATTACATCCGGCACAGCGACCAACTTTGTCCATCTCCTTTGCCTCGGATTTTCTGGACTTCATGCAATCACAAAAATCCCTTGTTTCGCGTGCCAAGCAATTGATGATCCCCCTTTCATCCGTATTGATATCACGATCGTACTTCATGCGTTGTTGGATATTATCAGACAATACCATATTCTGATGATGACTTCGGCTTCCCCTTCTGGATTTGAAATCCAAGTATTTGATATCAAGCCCCATTTGTAGTAGAAGTTGTCGTACGACCTCTGGAATCGTATCCTCTTTCTGCGTTAAATACAATTCAGTACACCACGAGATGAGGAATCGACCGAATTGTTGATCTTCCAATATTTTTCTATGATCCGCTTGGAACTTCGTTAAATCAGCTATTCCGTGTTTCGATACCGAAGCTGATCCACCTGTAACACCATCCTGATTACAATCATCATTTATAAAAGTTGAATAAATGGCGCATGCCTTCCAATGATCGTGGCTAGGAGAGAAGTTTTGGGGTGAGCTGCCGTGGTAGCATCTAGCAGTCGTCATCGACGCCAATGATAACGAAAAAAGTTGGGGAAGTTGTTGTACCAACGGCGATAAAGCGGTAACAGGATCATCTCCTCGAGCGTCACCACCGACACTGCCATAACGGGAAGGCTTGCGGTTCTTTTTGTTAGTAGTTCGTTTCTTCTTCTTAGTTGACATATCGCCAATGTTAGAAACGACCGCAGTTTACAGTAGTTGGTGTTATTGTAGAGCCTGTGTTGAAATAAATGCAAAAGTGAAATCATCATGAATAGTAGTCAGTCACATTTGTTGGCAACGGCCGAAGAAAGTCTCCAAAATTGTTGTAGAAAATCAGCAAACTTTGGAATTTTTCTCACTGCTAGATAGTGATAATTCTTAGTAATGAAGTTAAAATACGGTTTTTGGTACTTGGTGTGATATTTTGATATTTTCCTCATGACGACGCGACTATCACAACAACACGAGTATAAGCAATATTATAATTATATGATATTGATAATGATAATGATAATGATATTGATAAGCCAACGCCTCAATATTAAACTTGCCTTTCTTCTTCAGGTGCCTCTTGTGATCGATATCAATAAATCGATTGTTTCGATCAGACGATAACCCCCGATCAACAAATAGTTACTTAAAATGCTTTCAAGCAAATACGGCTACATGTATAAGTCTTACTAAGGTAAGACTTTGATCTTAATTGCTGACTCCCTCTAAAGAATGATACTCGCCAATTATTTTAATGCCGCATGTCATCATTGTTGTTCCGTAGGACGATATAGTCCACCCGAGGTAAGTCCGCATATGTCTTTCACGTACGCGCGATTTATCTGGGACTATCCCACCCACGGAACACACTACTTTAAGTGGTGGATCACGATCGCGCGAATTTTTGACGATATTAGCGCGATAACAGTATTTAACGCGCTCACTCTGAAAATGCACTTTTCAATACAATCTGCGCATCATATTTTTTTAGCAAAACACTGTACCAGCGCGTGTAGTTTAGCACACAAAAATTAAAAATTAAACACACAAAATTATTTTTTGGTGCTCTCTTTAGTACACTCATAGAAGGACCCCTAAGCCTCCATATCATTAGGTATTGACATCATAAGATAGAACTTTTCATGTAGATTATTCCTATACCCTACTTTGGGGTGGTGGTAAGTACGGAAATGATAGTGAAAAACAAGTTTGAACTAAAACTAACTGCGGATATATGCAAAAACACACTTATTTAGTTTCAAAAATAATTATCACATAGAAGGCAGACTGAAAAGTACCAACCTAGGGCATACATGGCATCTCTACAGTACCTTGTAAAAAGATGAAGCATTGATACCCAGTTTATAGCTCAAATCGATTTTTTTTTTCACTGAGTAGTGGTCAAGGAACAAGGTAGTTAAATTTGCTATTTTCACTCGCTTTAATGTTTTGTAGCGCGATTTTCGGCGCACGCTGATCCTACCACCTTCAATTGAAAGAAAAGAAAAAAAGAAGAAAAAAAATTGAGAAAATTTCAAAAAAAATCCTTCAGCCCCTTGTTTTCGCGGAAAATGAAGTACCGCGGCGATTGTACGTCAAAAATGAATACACCGTAAAAGACACCGGTAATAAAGAACACACAGAAATAATCAACGGATACACGACAAGAGACGGCCAAGATCAAAAAGAACAAAAGAATTCTACAGCCTTGATAATAATAATTGAACGCATTGGACAGTCGAGATCATTCATTCATCACAGAATTGATAATCTCACCATCCTTGTTGTACGGTTACAAATACTTCGAAGTGCAGTACAAGTATAATAGTGGGCTACATTCAGTGATAATATTAATAGTATATACAACAACAACAATAATGTCAAGCAATAATAATAAGCGGAAACTTCAAATATCGACATCGGATTACGATCCAACAAAAAGATGGGAAAAGAGCGTTAGAACCGATAAGCTTTATGGAAAAAGCAAAAATACATCGGCTTCTTCTTATACTTCTGCTTCTCCTGCTTCTAATTCTAATTCTACTACTGGAGGAGGAGGAGGAATCCGACGATTCCAACAACATAAATCATCACGAGATAATACGTCATCAAAGAAAAGACGAGTACCGTCGTCGACGACAGATCGTCGTCGTTCTAGTAACAGTAAAAGTAGCAGTAGGACTGCTTCTACTACTGCTAAACGTACTACTAAAACTAATTATGGAGGTGCTACTACCAGCAAAGATTTTACCAACAACAACAACGTCGCCGGCGCCGCCACCGCCACTACTACCGCCACACATGGAGCCTTTGTTCATCGAAAAAAAGAAGCCGCCGCTCTCAACAACAGCAACAGCAATAATAATAATAA